>Ga0265325_10000067_pt1 | contig 72846 bp, 74 predicted proteins | sample 41420metaG_FD_202090 | JGI IMG/M metagenome (GOLD analysis project Ga0265325, IMG submission 202090) | Rhizosphere microbial communities from Carex aquatilis grown in University of Washington, Seatle, WA, United States - 4-14-20 metaG | ecosystem: Host-associated > Plants > Roots > Rhizosphere...
ACGGCTAGCAACTTCGAATTCCACTTTATTCTTTCCAAGACGCCGGTCGTGGGGCGCCTTCAGCGGCTTGCCTCGCTGCAGGCGCGCATCATGCGCAGTGGTTTTCAAGAACACCAGCGCCACGAAATGGTCGAGCATCTCGACCGGATCGCATGTCTGGTGGAGAGTCGCGCCAAGCTGTTCGAATCCATCGAAGCCAAGCCGACATCGCCAGTCGACAAGGCGATCACAATTCTCAAGCTCTGCAACAGTGGCGTGCTGACGGAAGGAAAGCTGTCGACGCAGGCGCGCGAGCTCATTCTCGGCTATATGGGCAAGCCCGGCTTTCTCACGACCTATATCGCGCACTCCGCCCAGGCCGGCGAGAAGCTCAGCGCGGACGAGGCCATGGCTGAACTCATGCAGACGCTCGGCAAGGCAGGCATCGGCCCCGAGATTGGCCTCAAATCCATCGCCGCTTGACGGCTTGCCGGCCACGCCCGTGGCAGACAGACTTTTCGCATGATGTTCACCAAGCGCCTGCGTGAACCGATCCGCCGAGGCGAAGTCACATGCACCGTCCGCATCTGGCAACGCCCGCATGTGAAAGTGGGCGGGCGCTATGCGATGAGCCCTGGCGAAATCGTGGTGGAATCGATCCGCCAGATCGAGCTTGCGGACGTTACGCCGGCGCTGGCGCGGCGTTCCGGGTTTGCCGGTGTGGTCGATCTGCTGAAAATCGCCAAGCATGGCGCCGGCGAGAAGGTCTATCTGATCGAATTCAGGTACGAAGAATAGGGCGTCACGCCGCCTTCGCCTCCTTGACGAACAGCATGTCGAAGGAAAGCACGATCACACCCAGCGAGATGAAGATGTCGGCCGTGTTGCAGACAAAGAACGGCGTCGAACCCAGCCGCACGACCAGAAAGTCGAAGACTGCCCCCATGCCGAGCCTGTCTGCGATGTTGCCGAGTGCGCCACCGACGATGAGGCCGAGACCCGCCGCAACGCTTGGCTTGTGCGAGCGGAAGGCGAGAACGGCAAACGTCAGAATGAACACCATCTGCAACGCGGCGAGTGCCTGCGATCCGAACGATGTGTTCTGCCAGAACAGGCTGAACGACACGCCGCGATTATAGGCGTAGTGCGTCTGCAAGAAGCCGGGGATGATCGTCTTGTTGTTCCAGTCATCGGCCTCTGCGAGAAGCAGGTGCTTCATCAAGATGTCGACCAGAAGCGCAATCGCGATGGCTGCGGCCGCGGCCAGGCGGGCAGTGCGGTTCTGGATCAAGGTCGGCTGGGGGTTGGTGGACGAGCTAATGCGCGGCGTCCCAGTTGGCGGCAGCGCGTGCATCGACGGTCAGCGGCACTGAAAGATGCACGGCGGGTGCGGCTGCTTTTTCCATCACCGATTTCACGAGTGACTCTGTCTTTTCGATTTCCGAATCCGGCGTTTCGAAGATGAGTTCGTCATGGACCTGCAGCAACATCCTGGCTTTCAGCCTTTTGGCCGCGAGCGCACCGGGAACGCGCACCATGGCGCGGCGGATGATGTCAGCCGCCGTGCCCTGGATCGGCGCATTGATCGCCGCGCGTTCGGCCCCCCCACGCATGCCGGGGACGGTCGACTTGATCTCGCGGATATGGACGCGCCGGCCGAACAGCGTCTCTACATAGCCGTGCTCGCGCGCGAATTCCTTGGTCGCTTCCATATAATCGCGGATGCCGGGGAAGCGTTGGAAGTATTTCTTGATGTAGTCGTCGGCCTCGCTGCGCGCGATTCCGAGTTGGTTGGCAAGACCGAAGCCCGAAATACCGTAGACAATGCCGAAATTTATCGCCTTGGCACGGCGCCGAACTTCGGCCGGCATGTTCTTGACCGGCACGGAGAAGATTTCCGACGCCGTCAGGGCATGGATATCCTGCCCCTCCGCGAATGCCTTGCGCAGTTGAGGAATGTCCGCGATGTGCGCGAGGAGGCGAAGCTCAATCTGGCTGTAGTCCGCACTGATCAGTTTGTGACCTTTGGGCGCGATGAAGGCTTGGCGGATACGGCGGCCTTCTTCGGTTCGCACTGGAATGTTCTGCAGGTTGGGATCGGTCGAGGCCAGGCGCCCGGTCGAAGTCGCGGCCATCGCATACGAGGTATGAACGCGGCCCGTCTGCGGATTGATATAGGTCGGGAGCGCATCGGTGTAGGTGCCGCGCAGCTTGGCGAGACCGCGCCAGTCGAGCACTTTCTTGGCGATCTCATGTCCCTGCGCGGCGACTTCTTCCAGAACGTCGACATCGGTCGACCACGCACCCGTCTTGGTCTTCTTGCCGCCGGGAAGCGAGAATTTTCCGAACAGGATGTCGCCAAGCTGTTTCGGCGAGCCGATATTGAATTCCTGGCCGGCAAGCTTGTGAATCTGTTTTTCGAGTTTGGCCTGTTCCTGCGCGAAATCGTTGGACAGTTTCCGCAGCAGATCCGGATCAATCATGATCCCAGCGCGCTCCATGTCCGCCAGCACGGGCACGAGCGGTCGCTCCAGGGTCTCGTAGGCCGTGACCTTTCCCATTTCCGCAAGCTTCGGCTTCAACAACAGAAAGAGCCGCAGCGTGACGTCCGCATCTTCTGCGGAATAGCGGGTGGCATCCGGAATCGACACATGGTCGAAGGTGATCTTCTCTTTTCCCTTGCCGGCCACATCGCTGAACGAGATCGGCGTGTGGTTCAGGTGCAGTTGCGACAACTCATCCATGCCGTGGCCGTGCAGGCCGCTTTCGAGCACGTAAGAGATCAGCATCGTGTCATCGAACGGCGCAACGCGGATGCCGCGTTGTTGGAAGATGAGGAAATCATACTTCAGGTTCTGTGCGATCTTGAGTACGCTGTCGTCCTCGAGAAGCGGCTTGAGGCGCGCCAGAACCTCGGCTTCCTTTATTTGGACGAGATCGCCGCTGCCGCCCAAGGCAAGGCCGTCGCCCTTACTGTGACCGCAGGGAATATAACAGGCCTCGCCCGGATGCACTGCGAGAGACACGCCGCACAATCGCGCCTGCATAGCGTCGAGCGATGTCGTTTCCGTATCGACGCAGACGCGGCCGGCCTCGCGCGCCCGCGCGATCCAGCTCTCAAGCTGCTTCAGCGTTGTGACCGTCTCATAGGCGTTGTGGTCGATCGGCTTCATGACCGCGCCGCGCTCGGCCACCGCACCCACGCCACGCGCGCCCTGGGCGGCTGGAGCGGCCGCGGCTTTGGAGGCAGCAGCCTTGGTTTTTTCGCCCGACGGCGCAGGTTCGACGGCGGCTTCGATCGTATCGACGTCCTCGATGCCGAAATGCGCCGCGACGCGCTTCGTGATGGTGTTGAATTCCATTCCCTTGAGGAACGATATCAGCGTCTTGGGTTCAGGTTCATGCACCGCGAAATGCTCGGGCCCTTCGGGCAGCGGCGCATGATCGTCGAGCGTCACAAGTTTTTTGGAGATACGCGCATTGTCGGCATTTTCGATGAGCGTTTCGCGCCGCTTGGGCTGCTTGATTTCACCCGCGCGCTTCAGAAGCGTTTCGACGTCGCCATACTGATTGATCAGTTCGGCCGCGGTCTTCACGCCGATGCCGCGCACGCCCGGAACGTTGTCGGCGGAGTCGCCGGCCAGCGCCTGAACCTCGATCACTTTGGACGGCGGTACGCCGAATTTTTCCATCACTTCGGCAGAGCCGATGCGCTTGTTCTTCATCGTGTCGAATAGTTCGACCTTGCCGTCGATCACGAGCTGCATCAGGTCCTTATCGGACGAGACGATGGTGCAACGGGCGCCAGCTTCACGTGCCAGGCGCGCATAGGTGGCGATCAGATCGTCAGCCTCGTAATTCTTCATCTCGACGCAGGAAACACCGAAGGCGCGCGTCGCATCGCGCACCAGCGGAAATTGCGGGATCAGGTCCTCGGGAGCCGGCGGGCGGTGCGCCTTGTACTGATCGTAAAGCTTGTTGCGGAACGTGATCGCGCCTGCGTCGAACACGACCGCAAGATGCGTCGGGCGGTCGCCGCCCTTCATGTCCTCCAGCAGCTTCCACATCATGTTGCAGTAGCCGGACACCGCTCCCACCGGCAGTCCATCGGACTTGCGGGTCAGTGGCGGCAGCGCGTGATAGGCACGGAACAGATAGCCGGAGCCGTCGATCAGATAGAGGTGATCGCCCTTCTTCAGCGCTTTCGCCTTCCCGGTCAATGCCTCTCGGCTCCCGCCTTCAACACAAATCGACGGTCGCAATAGGGACATTCGACGAAATCGGCCTCGCCCATTTCGAGGTAGACCTTGGGATGGCCGAGTGCGCCGCCGATTCCTTCGCAGGAGACCTTCGTGGTTTCGACTTCGACGATTTCGGGAGCTTCGACTGGCATGGGGCACACTTCTTTAGTGGAAGAAGTGCGGATCATATCCGCCATCGACGCGCCCGCAAGGCTTTGCCGTAACACGCCGCAGGAGTAATCTTGGCCATGGTCACGCTGAATCGCATTTACACGAAAACCGGCGACAAGGGCGATACGGGGCTTGGCGACGGCACGCGCCGGCCCAAGCACGACCTGCGAATTCATGCCTATGGCACGGTTGATGAGACCAACGCCGCGGTCGGCCTGGCGCGCCTGCATGCGCGGGGCGATCTGGACGCCATGCTCGGCCGCATCCAGAACGACCTGTTCGACCTCGGGGCCGATCTGGCTACGCCCGAAGGCGGCAAACATTCCGAGAAGCGCTTGCGCATCGTCGATTCGCAGGTTGAGCGGCTGGAACGCGAAATCGACTCGATGAACCAGGCGCTCAAGCCGCTCGAGTCTTTTGTCCTGCCCGGCGGAACGCCTGCTGCGGCCTATCTGCACCTGGCCCGCACCGTGGCGCGCAGGGCGGAGCGGCTGATCGTCGAATTGGCCCAGGTGGAACAGATCAGCCCCGTCGCGATCCGCTACATCAATCGTTTATCCGACCACTTCTTCGTCGCCAGCCGCATTGCCAATGATGGCGGTACGAAGGATGTGCTCTGGGTTCCCGGCGCGAACAGATAGACCTGCTATTTCGGCTCGGACATCCGCCGTCCGAAAAGGAACGCCAGCACCGCGCCCGGAACACCGGTCGCCGCCCAGCCCGGAATCGTGAAGATCGCGCCGATTGCGGCGGGCAACGGGCCGGGAAGATGCCGTCCGACCCATGCGTGGAAGGCGTCCATTCCGGTCTTGTCGAACAAAGACCAGACCTGATCGAGGGAGCGAACGATGATCTTGCCGCCATTTTCCAGCGACGACACAGCGTCAGCGCCGAGCAGCATGAGCGCGGCGACGATCAGGATCAGGCTGAGCACGCGCAGGATGACGAACATGCGGACCTCTTCGAACGGCGTGACGCTATCTTCGGGCGCGGCGCGGCACAAGAATGAGAACCGCGATTAACCGCGCCTGGTACAAAACAAAAGCCGCCCGCGGGTTGTCCGCGAGCGGCCTTGTTCGGCTTACTTAGTGACTATTGTGCAGCCGGCGGCGTTTCGGCCTTCGGCTTCTTGGACAGATCCTCGCCAGTGGCCTGGTCGACCTGCTTCATCGACAGACGCACCTTGCCGCGATCATCGAAGCCAAGAAGCTTGACCTTCACGGCCTGGCCTTCCTTGACCACGTCGCTCGGCTTGTTGACGCGCTGCGCCGCGAGCTCCGAAACATGGACGAGTCCATCCTTGGGTCCAAAGAAGTTCACGAAGGCGCCGAAGTCCATGACCTTGACGATCTTGCCGTCATAGATCTCGCCGACTTCTGGTTCCGCCACAATGCCCTTGATCCACTTGAGAGCGGCCTTGATCGACTCGCCGTCGGCGGACGCGATCTTCACCGTGCCGTCGTCTTCGATGTTGATCTTGGCGCCGGTCTTTTCGACGATCTCGCGGATCACCTTGCCGCCCGAGCCGATCACTTCGCGGATCTTGTCGGTCGGAATCTTGATCTGCTCGATGCGCGGAGCATGTTCGCCCAGTTCCGCACGGGCACCGGTAAGCGCCTTGTTCATCTCGCCGAGGATGTGAATGCGGCCATTCTTGGCCTGATCCAGCGCAACGCGCATGATCTCCTCGGTGATGCCGGCGATCTTGATGTCCATCTGCAGGGCGGTGATGCCGTCTTCGGTTCCAGCGACCTTGAAGTCCATGTCGCCGAGATGATCCTCATCACCCAGGATGTCCGACAGGACGGCAAAGCGCTCGCCTTCCAGGATGAGGCCCATCGCGATACCCGCCGTCGGCTTCTTCAGGGGAACGCCGGCGTCCATCAGCGCAAGGCTGGTGCCGCAGACGGTCGCCATCGAAGACGAACCGTTCGACTCGGTGATTTCCGACACAACGCGCAGCGTGTAGGGGAACTCTTCCTTCGTCGGAAGCATCGGATGGATGGCGCGCCAGGCCAGCTTTCCATGACCGATGTCGCGGCGGCTGGGCGCACCCATGCGGCCCGTCTCTCCCACCGAATAGGGAGGGAAGTTGTAGTGCAGCATGAAGGTCTGCTTGCCGGTGCCTTCCAGGCTGTCGACGAACTGCTCGTCTTCGGCGGTGCCGAGCGTGGTCACCACCAGCGCCTGCGTCTCGCCGCGGGTGAACAGCGCCGAGCCGTGGGTGCGCGGCAGGATGCCGACTTCCGCCAGGATCGGGCGGACCGTGACGAGATCGCGGCCGTCGATGCGCTTCTTGGTGTCGAGCACCGCGTTGCGCATGATCTTCGCTTCCAGGTCGTGGAACAGGTTGCCGAATTCCTTGGCAGAGACCTTTCCGTCACCCTCACCGACGAAATATTCCGCCGTCTTCTTCCTGATCTCCGCGATGCGGTCGCGGCGTTCGAACTTGATCGGGATCTGGAACGCGCCGGCGAGATTGATGCCCGCCACCTTCTCGATCTCCATCGCCAGAACGTGCGTGCCAGTCTCGGGAACCGGACGCGGCTCCTTCGCCGCCTTCTCCGCGAGCCGGATGATGGCATTGATGGCATGCTGCATCTCGCGGTGACCGAACATCACGGCGTCGAGCATGACCTTCTCCGAAAGCTCCTGCGCTTCGGATTCGACCATCAGCACGGCATCTGACGTGCCCGCGATGACAAGGTCGAGCTTGGAGTTCGGCATGTCGTCGATCGGCGGATTGAGCTTGTAGGCGCCGTCGATATAGCCGACGCGTGCAGCCCCGATCGGTCCCATGAAGGGGATGCCTGAGATCGTCAGCGCGGCGGACGCGGCGACCAGGCCGACCACATCGGGATCATTCTCCATGTCATGGGAGAGGACCTGCACGACGACCAGTGTCTCGTTCTTGTAGCCCTCGGCGAACAGCGGGCGGATAGGGCGGTCGATCAGGCGCGAGATCAGCGTCTCGCGTTCCGTCGGCGCGCGCTCGCGCTTGAAATAGCCGCCCGGGATCTTGCCGGCGGCGTAATAGCGTTCCTGGTAGTTCACGGTGAGCGGGAAGAAATCCACGCCTTCGCGCGGCGAGTCCGCGCCGACCACGGTCGCCAGAACGACCGTTTCTCCGTAGGTTGCAATCACGGCGCCGTCGGCTTGACGCGCGACCTTGCCGGTTTCGAGCGTCAGCGTTCTGCCGCCCCATTCAAAACTTTCCTTGTGTACGTTAAACATCTGCTTCTTCTTTCTTCGTCTGCCGCAGCCGGATTGCCGCGCGCAGTTTGCGGTCAGGCACCATTGCCCGAACGCGGATGCACGCCTTGGCCCATGCCTTGGCGTGCGCTTGCGCGCGAGGCCGCGACCATCGCGACCTCCCGCGAAACTCTGGTCTTGATGGAAACCGAACCGCTCAGCGGCGCAGGCCCAGACGTTCGATCAGCGTTTCATAACGCTTCACGTCCGTCGCCTTCACATAGTCGAGGAGCTTACGGCGCGTCTGGACCATCTTGATGAGGCCGCGGCGCGAGTGGTTGTCCTTGTTATGCGTCTTGAAATGTTCGGTCAGATTGTTGATGCGCTCCGAGAGAACCGCGACCTGAACTTCGGGCGAACCCGTGTCGCCTTCCTTGGTCGCATATTGCGCAACAACTTCCTTCTTACGGTCTGCAGTGATCATGGCGGTCATCGGGTCCTAAAAGTTGAATACACGAAACGGTCTGAGCTCGCCTTCAGCGAATTCAGCCAATGCCACTGGTTCGCCCTCTGGTGTTGAGAGAAAAACAGTGAGCCCTTGAAGATCGTCGCCGGGAGATTGGCCTTCCGTGATCTTTGCGAACTGCGTCGCGCGGATCAGGATCGGATTGCCGCTTTTCAGGCGAACCGCATCCGGGCCCGTTACAGCCAGCGCCGGGATGCCGTCCAGCGCGGTCGAAATGGGCCTCAAGTGCTCAAAAGCGGCGGGAATATGCATAAAACCCCTCAGGGTTTCCAGTGCAATCGCGTTCTCCTCGCAAAAGGAGCCGATTCTTGTCCGCCGAAGCTGGGAAACATGGCCGACCGTCCCGAGGAAAAGGGCCAGATCGCGAACCCACGCCCGGACGTAAGTCCCTTTGCCACAATGGATTTCGAACTCGGCATGGTCCCGATCGGGCATGGCAACAAGCCTGGCTTCGAATACTTCGACTGTTCTTGGCTCGAGGATGACTGCTTCCCCCTCCCGCGCCAGGTCATAGGCTCTTTCGCCCTGAACCTTGATCGCCGAATAGGCCGGGGGGACCTGGGTGAGCGTGCCGGTGAAGCGGGGCAGGGCCGCCTCGATGTCTACTTTTGACGGACGCCTCTGGGATGTTGCGGTGACTTTTCCTTCCGCATCGTCGCTGTCGCGCGCCTCGCCCCAATGCGCGGTGAAGCGGTAGATTTTGTCCGCATCCATGGCATAGGGAACCGTCTTGGTCGCCTCGCCGAGCGCGACGGCAAGGATTCCGGTCGCCATCGGATCGAGTGTTCCGGCGTGTCCGGCCTTTTGCGCATCGAAGATTCGCTTCACCGCGCCGACGACCTGAGTCGAAGTCATACCTTGGGGCTTGTCGACAATTACCCAGCCGTGCACGGGCTGGCCCTTTTTTCGACGCGCCATGTCCGAGATCAGTCCTGGCTGTCGTCGCTGTCGGGAGCCGACAGATCGCGCGCCACCACCGGCGATTTCAGCAGGTCCTCGATCTTCTGCGCTTCGGCGAAGGATTCGTCTTCGAGGAAACGAAGCTCCGGCGTGAATTTGAGCGTGATGAGATGACCCATCTCGCCGCGCAGATAGCCCTTGTTGCGGTTGAGCGCTGCGACGATCGTCTTGGCGTTCTTGCCGCCGAGCGGTTCGCAGAAAACGGTGGCATGGCGCATGTCCGGCGACGGCTTGACCTGCGTGATCGTCACCGACACGCCGATGAGATCGGGATCGCGCAGATCGCCACGCCGCAGAACGTCGGCCAGCGCATGCCGCAGCATCTCGCCGACGCGCAATTGACGCTGCGAGGGACCGGTATGCGCGGAACGTGAATGGTGACTGCGGGACATTTCGTTTCTTGCCGCCTCATGCTTCGAGAAGCTCAGCATGAGGGATTGGATTGGACCCTCATCCCGAGCTCGACGAAGGACGAGGGAACGCGCGCCGCGTTACAGCGCGCGCTGGATCGTTTCGACCTCGAAGCACTCGATGATGTCGCCCTTCTGCATGTCCTGGTAGTTGGCGAACGCCATGCCGCATTCCTGGCCGGTCTGCACTTCGCGCACTTCGTCCTTGAAGCGCTTGAGGGTCGACAGATCGCCTTCGTGGATCACGACATTGTCGCGGATCAGGCGGACCTTCGAGCCGCGGCGCACCACGCCGTCGGTGACGCGGCAGCCGGCAACCTTGCCGACCTTGGAGATCGCGAACACTTCCAGAATCTGCGCGTTGCCGAGCATGCGTTCGCGCACTTCGGGCGCAAGCATGCCGGACAGCACGGCTTTGATGTCGTCCACCACGTTGTAGATGATGTTGTAGTAGCGGATATCGACGCCGTCGCGCTTGGCGCGTTCGCGCGCCAGCTTGTCGGCGCGGACATTGAAGCCGATGACGCCCGCACCCGACGCATGCGCGAGGATGACGTCGCTTTCGGTAATGCCGCCGACGCCGGACTGAAGCACCTGCACGGCGACCTCGTCGGTGCCGAGCTTGGCGAGCGCGCCCTGGATCGCTTCAGACGAACCCTGCACGTCGGCCTTGATGACGAGCGGCAGGAGGCGCTTTTCGCCGCTGTCGCGCGTCTTGAGCAATTGATCGAGCGTTTGGCGCGACGAGGACGCCTGGCGCGCCTCGCGGCGCTTGCGGGCGCGATATTCCGTGACTTCACGGGCGCGCGCTTCGTTTTCGACGACGACCATTTCATCACCCGCTTCCGGTGCTCCGGAAAGTCCGAGAACTTCGACAGGTGTGGCCGGGCCGGCGCTTGCGACGGTTTCGCCGCGATCGTTCTGCAAGAGGCGCACGCGGCCCCATTCGGAGCCGGCGACGACGATGTCGCCGACCTTGAGCGTTCCGCGCTGCACGAGCACGGTTGCGACCGGTCCGCGGCCGCGATCGAGCTTGGCCTCGATCACAGCGCCTTCGGCGGAGCGATCCGGATTGGCCTTGAGATCGAGCACTTCGGCCTGCAGGAGAATGGCTTCTTCCAGCTTGTCGAGATTGATGTTCTTGGTCGCCGACACGTCGATGGCGAGCGTTTCGCCGCCCAGTTCTTCGACCTGGATCTCGTGCTGAAGCAGTTCTGTCTTCACGCGCATCGGATCGGCGTTGCCCTTGTCGACCTTGTTGACGGCAACGATGATCGGGACATGCGCAGCCTTGGCGTGCGCGATGGCTTCAACCGTTTGCGGCATGACGCCGTCATCGGCGGCGACGACGAGAATGACGAGATCGGTCACCTTGGCGCCGCGGCCGCGCATCGCAGTGAACGCCGCGTGGCCCGGCGTATCGAGGAATGTGATCTTCTGGCCGCCCTTGAGCGTGACCTGATAGGCGCCGATATGCTGGGTAATACCGCCGGCTTCGCCCGACACGACGTCGGTCTTGCGCAGAGCATCGAGCAGCGATGTCTTGCCGTGGTCGACATGGCCCATGACCGTGACGACCGGCGGACGCGAGACCAGGTGTGTCGCGTCATCGTCAGTCCCCTTGAGGCCTTCGAGCACGTCGGATTCGGCGACGCGCTTGACCGTGTGGCCATACTCGGCGGCGACAAGTTCGGCAGTGTCGGCGTCGATGACATCGTTGGCCGTCGCCATGTGGCCGTTCTTCATCAGCACCTTGATGATGTCGACGGAGCGGCGCGCCATGCGGTTTGCGAGTTCGGCGACCGTGATCGTTTCGGGGATCGTCACTTCGCGCGGACCGGCCGGACCGGCAGGCGCCTGTTGCGCACCCTTGTTCACCCGCTGCAGATGGCGGCGATAGGCCGCGACCGAACGCGTCCGCTCGTCATCGCCAGACAGAGCGCGCGTGACAGTCAGCTTGCCGCGGCGGCGGCTGTCTTCGCCCACCTTCTTGGCAGCCGGAACCTTGGCGGGAACCTTGAGACCCTTCTTGGTGGTAGTCTCTTCCTCTTCTTCTTCGAGCGGACGGCGCACGCGCGGTGCACCGGCAGCAGCGGCGGCTGCCGCAGCGGCGGCGGTTCCGGTTGGTTCGGCTTTGCTCGTGTCGCGGCGCGCGGCCTCTTCTTCGGCGTGCTTGCGGGCGAGTTCTTCGGCAGCCTTGCGCGCATCCTCTTCGGCCTTGCGGCGGGCGGCGGCTTCGCGTTCGCGCGAAAGCTTTTCCTCTTCGACGGCGCGGTGCCTGGCTTCTTCCTCGGCACGTTTGCGGGCTTCGACTTCGTAGACGCGCGCATCGGCAAGGGCGGCGCCGCGGCGCTGCTTTTCTTCTTCGGTCAGCTGGCGCAGCACGACACCGGCGCGCGGCGCGGCATCGCGCGGCGCGGCGGCCGGCGTCGCGGCTGGGGTTGCCGCCTTGGCAGCGGCTGGCGACGCGGCGGCAGGCTTCTCAGGTGCCTTGGCGGCCGGTGTCGCCGGACCGAGCGTACGCTTCTTCTCGACCACGACCGCCTTGGTGCGGCCATGGCTGAAGCTTTGCTTGACGGTCGACGTTTCCGTTTTCTTCAACGTCAGCGTCTTGGCCGGCTTCTTCGTGGAGTCGTTCGTATCGGTCATTCGTCTCTTTCGTGTGGGCTGGCCGCTTTGGCGGCGGAACGAAAGCCCGAAAGCCGTTCCGCATCCAAACTCAGCCGTTCCTGAAGGCGCCCGGATTTGAGGGCTGCATGTATCACATTCTCGCGCCCCACGGCCACGCTCAAATCGGCCGAGGTAAGGCACTCAATCGTCTGTATTTTCAGGCTGCGCGCATGGCTCGCGCCGAACAATTTGCGCTTGCCGTCGCCCGCGCCATCGCTGGCCTCGATCAACAGGGCAGGCGGCGCATCGGACTGCAGCGCGCGTAGCACCGTATCGAACCCCATCAAAAGCAGGCCCGCGCGCCGCGCCATGCCGAGATCGGACTGGATGCGCGCCACGAGCAAATCTTCCACGCGCGTAACAAGATCATCGGCGATCTTGACGTTCGCCTTCGCCGCCTTGGCGAAGAGTCCCTTCCTGATCGCCGTGGTCAGTGCAGCTTTCGACGCACCCACCCAGATGCCGCGGCCCGGGAGCTTGGCAGCGATGTCGGGCGTGACCTGGCCATCGGGGCTGACGACAAAGCGGATCAGCTTGCTGTCGGGCAAGACTTCTCCGCTCACGATGCACCTTCTCTGGCGCATCGCTTCGTCGTCCTCATCCTTGATGGCCACAGCCAGACTCATGCTTCCGTTTCTTCTCCGGCTTCGCCTTCTTCGGCGACTTCTTCAGCCGCGGCTTCTTCTTCGATCCAGCCGGCCTTGACGCGCGCCTTCATCACGATGGCGTTGGCATCTTCGCTCGTCAGATTGAACCCTTCGAGACATCCGGGAATGCGCACACGTTCCTTTTCCTTGTTGACCTCGTAATAGCCGAGCAGGTCATCGGTTGCGCAGCCGGCCAGGTCTTCGAGCGTCTTGATGCCGGCTTCGCCGAGTGCCACTGCCATCGCAGGCGTAATGCCTTCGACTTCCAGCACTTCGTCGGCGACGCCAAGCGCGACGCGCTTGTCATCCATTTCCTTGTTCCTTGCTTCAATGAATTCCAGAGCACGGCTCTGGAGTTCCTGTGCGGTTTCTTCGTCAAAGCCTTCGACCGAACCGAGCTCGTTCAGCGGCACGTAGGCGACGTCTTCGATGGTCGCGAAACCCTCGGAGGCGAGTAGCTGGGCCACGGTCTCGTCGACGTCGAGCGCTTCCATGAACAGCTTTGTGCGCTCGGCGAATTCCTTCTGGCGGCGTTCGGATTCCTCGGCTTCCGTCAGGATGTCGATCTGCCAGCCGGTGAGCTGGGAGGCGAGACGCACATTCTGTCCGCGCCGGCCGATGGCGAGCGAGAGCTGTTCGTCCGGCACCACGACTTCGACGCGGTGCGTGTCTTCGTCGAGCACGACCTTGGAAACTTCTGCCGGCGCAAGCGCATTGACGATGAAGGTTGCCGCCTCGCCCGACCATGGAATGATGTCAATGCGCTCACCCTGCAGTTCCTGCACCACGGCCTGCACGCGCACGCCGCGCATGCCGACGCAGGCGCCGACCGGATCGATGCTCGAGTCCTTGGAAATCACGGCGATCTTCGCCCTGGAGCCGGGATCGCGCGCCACGGCGCGGATCTCGATGATGCCGTCATAGATTTCCGGCACTTCCTGCGCGAACAGGCGGACCATGAACTGCGGATGCGATCGCGACAGGAAGATCTGCGGTCCGCGCGTTTCGCGGCGCACATCGTAGATATAGGCGCGGATGCGGTCACCGGTGCGAAAGCTTTCGCGCGGAATCATCTCGTCGCGGCGCACGACGCCTTCCGCCTTGCCAAGATCAACGACGACCGAACCGAATTCGGAACGCTTGACGATGCCGTGCACGATCTCGCCGATGCGGTCCTTGTATTCATCGTACTGGCGTTCACGCTCGGCGTCGCGCACCTTCTGCACGATGACCTGCTTGGCGTTCTGCGCGTTGATGCGGTTGAAATCCACCGGCGGCAGAGTCTCGGCGATGATGTCGCCGACCTGTGCGGCAGGATTGCGCGCACGCGCATCGGCGAGGCTGATCTCGGTCTTGTCGTTGTCGACCTGCTCGACGACGTGCAGATAGCGCGAGACGTGCGTCTCGCCCGTCTTGGGATCGATCTCGACCTTGATCTCGTTCTCGCTGCCATAATGGGCCTTGGCAGCGCGCTGCATCGCTTCTTCCATCGCGGCAAGGACGACGGCCTTGTCGATCGACTTGTCGCGCGCGACGGCGTCTGCGATCTGCAGAAGCTCGGTTCTGTTAGCGGCAATGGCGGCCATGGAATTCTCTCTCCTTATTTGTGCGCACCAGCGCACCTGCAAGTTAACTCGCGCGTTTGCGCGCCTTTAGATCTTCTGCGATGAGCGCGTCGGTCAGCACCAGCTTGGCTTCGGCGATCTGTTTGAAGGGAACAGCCGCGCGCATGTCCTGCGTCTGGATCACGACATCATTGCCTTCCAGACCTAGAAGCTTGCCGCGAAAACGCTTGCGGCCGTCGATCGGCGTATGCAGTTCGATCTTGGCTTCGTGACCGGACCAGCGGGAAAAATCCATCAGTCGCGTCAGCGGCCGGTCGATGCCGGGCGATGAGACCTCAAGTTCGTAGTCGCCCTCGATCGGATTTTCGGCTTCCAGGAACGTCGCCAGCGCGCGGGCGAGCGTTGCGCAATCCTCGACATTCATCGTGCCGTCCGGACGCTCGGCCATGATCTGCAGCGTCTTCACATGGCCGCCCATCAGGCGCAGGCGCACCAGCCGGAACCCCGCCGCTTCCACGGCAGGTTCTATGATCGGCTCGAGATGGGCCATTGCGCTTAAGATGGGCAAAACTCCAAAAACAAAAGTTTTTCCCGCGCGGCGATCCTTGCGGACCGCCACACAACAGTACGTTCTGTTGTCTGGGATGGCGGCTATGTACGCCGCCAAAGGGCCAAATTCAAGGCCGGGAGCCGGAACCGCCGTCCTGGTGGATGTTGCTGCCCTGGCCGACGCCGATCATGACTTCCGTTGGTTGATCAACGGCTTGCGCTGGTTTGGCGGGTTTCGCCGGGATGATGGTGTAGGCGAAAAAGCAAACGCCGATCCCGCACAAGGTCAGCAGCGCGGCAACCAGAATGACGCCTTTGTCCCAATGTTCGTTGCTCGGAATATCGTCATGTTCGTCCAGGTTCATGTCGCCACTTTATCAGTGCGCACGAAACGAAGAAACGCCGGCGGACCGTGCAGTTCCTTGCTCTCATAGCGGGTCGGTGGCCAGTCGGCGGCTCTGGTTTTCCAGTCGGCGGGACCTTTCGCGGTCCAGGCGAAGGCCGGGTGGGCCATGAGCCGTTCCAGGGCAAAAGCGAGATAGCCCGCATCGTCGCTGGCGAAACGGAACTCCCCGCCGGGCTTCAGGATCCGCGCGATCTGGTCGAGCATCTCGCTCTGGATGAAACGGCGCTTGTGATGCCGCGTCTTGTGCCAGGGATCGGGGAACAGAATGAAAAAGCGTCCGATGCTGGAATCGGGCAGCGCCTCGACGATGTCGCGCGCATCGTCTTCGTAGAGGCGGATGTTTGGCAGATGCGCCGGATCCAGCTTCGATAGCAACTTTGCCGTTCCGGAAATATAAGGCTCTGCGCCGATCACTCCGACGCCCGGGTGGGCGTTCGCCTGCCAAAGCAGATGCTCGCCACCGCCATAACCGACTTCGAGCCAGACATCGGTGACAGGGTCACTCGCCGGCGGAAGAGATGAAAAGTAGCAACGTGGGTCGCGGTCTTTTTCGAGGCGCAGGGTCAATTTTGGCAACAGCGTCCGGCGCAGTTCGAGCTGATGCGCAGACAGTTTGGGTCCCTTTCGGCGGCCGAAAAGCGCGCGTCTGTGCCGGTTTTTTTGCAGATCGTCCATGACGTGTTGTCGCGGATCGGGCGTCCAAAGGTCAATCGCACGGGATTTCCTCATAATTCTCCTGATACACTAGTAATTATATAGGAATATATCTATATCATTCCCGACTCTTGGGAAGGCGCCCATGGATTTCATCGAGCACATCAATCCGCTGTTCGTCGCGTCCGGATTTGCGGTCGGCTTCATCGTCGGACTGACCGGTGTCGGCGGCGGATCGCTGATGACCCCGCTCCTCATTCTCCTCTTCGGTGTGCACCCCGCGGCGGCGGTCGGCACCGACCTTCTCTATGCCAGCGTCACCAAGACCGGCGGCGCGACCGTCCATGCCTTTCACCGCACGATCCACTGGCCGCTGGTCGGCAGGCTTGCGCTCGGCAGCGTGCCGGCAGCGTTGCTGACGCTTTTCGCCCTGCACCGGTTCGGCGGCGAATCTGCTGCGTTGAATGCGCTGATTTCCAAATCTCTTGGCTTCGCTTTGCTGCTGACGGCGGCGACGCTGCTCTTTCGCCGCTTTCTCATCGCGCATTACGCAGAACGCGTCGCTGCGCTCAGCGGCCCGACGATCACCCGGCTGACGATCCTGACCGGCGCGGTGCTCGGCGTGCTCGTCACGCTTTCATCGGTCGGCGCAGGCGCGCTCGGCGTCACGGCGTTGCTTCTGCTTTACCCCAAACTTCCCATCGCACGCATCGTCGGATCGGACATTGCGCATGCCGTCCCGCTGACGTTGATCGGCGGCGCCGGTCACCTGCTGATGGGCAATATCGATTTCGTCATGCTGGCGACACTTCTACTGGGCTCGCTGCCGGGCATCGTTATCGCAAGCAATCTTGCACCGCGCCTGCCCGAGCGCGCGCTGCAATATGGACTGTCGGCAGTGCTGGTTGCGGTTTCCGTGAAAATGATCGCCTAGAGCGCGCGCTTCAGCGCATCGGCGAGGTCGGACTTTTCCCAGGAGAAGCCGCCTTCGGGATCGGGTTCGCGGCCGAAATGACCGTAGGCAGCGGTGCGCGCATAGATCGGCTTGTTGAGGCCCAGATGCTCGCGAATGCCGCGCGGCTTGAGGCTCATCAATTCCGGCAGCACCTTTTCAAGCTTTGCTTCGTCGACTTTGCCCGTGCCATGCGTGTCGACATAGACCGACAGCGGATCGGAGACGCCGATCGCATAGGCGATCTGGATCGTGCAGCGGTCGGCCAGACCGGCCGCGACAACGTTCTTGGCAAGATAGCGCGCGGCATAGGCGGCCGAACGGTCGACCTTTGTCGGATCTTTTCCGGAGAATGCGCCGCCGCCATGCGGTGCCGCGCCGCCGTACGTGTCGACGATGATCTTGCGGCCCGTGAGGCCGCAATCGCCGTCCGGTCCGCCGACGACGAAGGCGCCGGTCGGATTGACGTGCCAGATCGTCTTGTCGGTGATCCAGCCTTGCGGCAGCGCCGTGCGGATATAGGGTTCGACGATGGCGCGCACGTCGTTGGACGTCATGTCGGCATCAAGATGCTGCGTGGAGAGCACGATCTGCGTTGCACCGACCGGCTTGCCGTTTTCGTACTGCACGGTCACCTGGCTTTTCGCATCGGGACCAAGCTTGGGTTCCTTGCCGGCATGACGCGCATCGGCGAGGAGCTTCAAAATCCTGTGGCTGTAGAACAGCGGAGCGGGCATGAGCGCCGGCGTTTCGCGGCAGGCATAGCCGAACATGATGCCCTGGTCGCCCGCGCCCTCATCCTTGTTCCCGGACGCATCCACGCCCTGCGCGATATGCGGCGACTGGGCGTGCAGCAGAACTTCGACATTCGCCGTCTTCCAGTGAAAGCCTTCCTGCTCGTAGCCGATATCTTTGATCGCCTTGCGTGCGACTTCGATGATCTGCTCTTCGCCGATGTGCTTCGGCCCGCGCGTTTCGCCGGCGATGATCACGCGATTGGTCGTCGCCATCGTTTCGCAGGCGGCGCGGATGTCCCAGGGAGACAGGCCGCTTTTGGGACCTTCGCGGAAAAACAGGTCGACGACTTCGTCGGAAATGCGGTCGCAAACCTTGTCCGGATGCCCTTCGGACACGCTCTCGCTGGTGAAGAGGTAGTTCTGACGCGCCATCGCCTTGAGCCCTTCGTCGCCTGTCCCGGTGGAAGGGCAGCTTTTTGCAACAATCGCCCCCGGGGTCAACTGGCTAAGGCGCGGCATACTCAGATAGGGTTTGGCGACCCGAACTCGAAGGAGAAACGACGATGTCTGCACCTTTTCAAGGCGGTTGCGCCTGCAAAGCCATCCGATACGAGGTCTCAAGCGAGCCATTCGCCGTCATGGAGTGTCATTGCCGCGATTGCCAGCATGCCTCGGGCGGTGCGGCCGCAACGGTCGCCATCGTTCCGCGGCCTGCGTTCAAGCTGACCAAGGGTACGCCGAAGGCTTACACGGTGAAGGGCGAGTCAGGCGGCAACGTCACCCGCTTTTTCTGCGCCGATTGCGGCTCGCCGCTCTACAGCTTTCCGGGAGATGCTCCCATCGCGGCGGTCAAGGCAGCCTCGCTGGACGATCCAAGCTGGCTGAAGATCGGCGGCGCGCTGTACGTGAGCTCTGCACAGCCCTGGGCGCATATCGACCGCAATCTCCCGGCGTTCGAAAAAATGCCGCCAATGGGCGGTTGATCAGCCATCAGAGGATGAAGCGCGACAGGTCCTGATCCTTGGCGAGATCATCGACGCGGCTGTGCACATAGGCGCCGTCGATCACAATCTTTTCGCCTGTACGCTCGGTCGCCGAGAAACTGATCTCGTCCAGCACGCGCTCCATGATCGTCTGCAGACGCCGCGCGCCGATATTCTCGACGCTCGCATTCACCTGCGCAGCGAGATCGGCGATCGCCGTGATGCCGTCGACGGTGAAGTCGAGCGACACGCTTTCGGTATTGAGAAGCGCCACATATTGCTTGATCAGGCTCGCTTCCGGCTCGGTCAGGATGCGCTGGAAATCGTCGCGCGTAAGCGCCTTCAACTCGACGCGTATCGGCAGGCGCCCCTGCAGCTCCGGCAGGAGATCGGACGGCTTGGCCGTATGGAACGCGCCCGACGCGATGAAAAGAATGTGATCAGTCTTCACCGGCCCGTGCTTTGTCGCAACCGTCGTGCCCTCGATCAGGGGCAACAGATCGCGCTGCACGCCTTCGCGTGAAACATCGCCGCCGCCGCGCATTTCGCTGCGCGCGCAGATCTTGTCGATCTCGTCCAGAAATACGATGCCGTGATTCTCCACCATCTCGATGGCGTCGCGGATGATCGTGTCATTGTCGAGCAGCTTGTCGGCTTCCTCAGCGACGAGCGGAGCATGTGCATCGGCCACCGTCAGGCGGCGTTTCTTGCCCTGCTGTCCGAAGGCCTTGCCGAAGATGTCCCCGATATTGACCATCGATATCTGCGCATTCGGCATGCCCGGAATCTCGAACGCCGGCGCGCCGCCGGCATCCTTCATCTCAAGCTCGACTTCCTTTTGATCAAGCTCGCCGGCGCGCAGCGCCTTGCGAAAGCTTTCGCGCGTGTTGCCGCTGGAGGCGCCAACCAGCGCATCGAGGATTCGATTTTCCGCCCGCGCCTCGGCCTGGGCCTCGACATCGCGGCGCTTGGCGGCGCGCACCTGCGCAATGCCGACTTCCAGAAGATCGCGCGCGATCTGATCGACGTCGCGCCCGACATAGCCGACCTCGGTGAACTTGGTCGCTTCGACCTTGAGGAATGGCGCCTGGGCGAGTTTGGCGAGGCGGCGCGAAATCTCGGTCTTGCCGACTCCGGTCGGCCCGATCATCAGGATGTTCTTGGGCAGAACTTCTTCGCGCAGTTCAGGACTGAGCTGCTGACGCCGCCAGCGGTTGCGCAGCGCAATGGCGACCGCGCGCTTGGCGTCGTGCTGCCCGACGATGTAGCGATCGAGCTCGGAAACGATTTCACGCGGGGTGAACGACGAACTCATGGGCTCTCTAGACTCTCTATGACGACATTCTCATTGGTGTAGATGCAGATATCGGCGGCGATCTTCATGGCGCGGCGCGCGATTTCTTCTGCCGAAAGATCCAGCGACAACAGCGCCCGCGCGGCAGCCAGCGCGAACGGCCCGCCCGAGCCGATCCCGATCAGCCCATCTTCAGGTTCGACCACGTCGCCGGTGCCCGAGAGAATGAGCGAGGTTTTGGAATCGGCGACGGCCATCATCGCCTCCAGCCGGCGGAGGTAACGATCGGTGCGCCAGTCCTTTGCCAGTTCGACGCAGGCGCGCGCCAGATTGCCGGGATGCTGCTCGATTTTGGCCTCAAGGCGCTCCGAAAGGGCGAAAGCATCCGCCGTTGCACCGGCGAATCCGACGAGGACATCGCCCTTGCCGATGCGCCGCACCTTGCGCGCGTTGGACTTCATCACGGTTGCGCCTGCCGTCACCTGGCCGTCGCCGGCAACGACGACCTTGCCGCCCTTGCGCACCGACAGGATCGTCGTGGAGCGCCATTTTTCTTTTTCCGCCATGCCGTTCAACCTATTGTCGCGCTTTGAAGGACGCGTTCATGCTTGTGAAAATCCTGGCCGCCGCGAGCCTAGGCGCGGCTCTCATCGCCGCGCAACCGGCCCTGGCCGCGCCGCTGACCTATGACTGTCAGGCTTATATAACAAGGGTGGAGAAGGTTCCCCCGCCCGTCGCAGGCGACGCCGATCCCTGGCAATGCAAAACGCCGTCCGCGCAACCGACGACGGCGACGCACTGGTTCCGCAATTCGCTGGAATATTGCCGGCTCGTCGTGGGCATCTATGACGACGCCCTGCGCGCAGCCAAGCGCATCGCAGCGACGCATCGTCGGAATCGGTGGATCGTGCTGATGGACGCCGACGAGACCGTGCTCGACAATTCTCTCTTCGAGCGCGAACGCAACATGTGCGGCAACGAATTCCACGACGCGCAATGGGAAAGCTGGGTGCATGCCGATATGGCGCGCGCCGTTCCGGGCGCCGCGGCCTTCACTCAGCAGGTGCATCGCCTTGGCGGCCTCATCGGCATAATCACCAATCGCATCGCGGCAGACGATGTGAACACGCAGCGCGTTCTGCGGCGCAACGGCATCTGGTTCGACTATGAGATGGGCATGTCCGGAACCGTGACTGACAAGACGGAGCGTTGGCGCGGCGCTGTGACCGAATTGTCCCGCAAGGTCGCAGGACATCCAAGGGCCGTCCTGTGGCTTGGCGACCAGGTCACTGACTTGCCGATCCTTGGCAAGACGGGCGAGATCCTGCGGCCCATGAGCCAGAAGGATTCCGGGGCCGGCACCGGCTCCAGCTTCTTCATCCTACCCAACCCCATGTACGGCAACTGGCAGGACAATCCGGCCAACTGACGATTAACGACTTGGGCCAAAGTTTCGGTTATGAGAGGCCCTTGGCCCCAAAGAAGGCCGCCCGGAGACTGGCCATGCGTACCGCGACCGTAGAAAGAAAGACCCGCGAGACCGAGATCGCCGTTTCGCTCGACCTGGACGGGTCCGGCGAGTGCGACATCGATACGGGCATCGGTTTCCTCGACCATATGCTGGAAAGCTTTGGCCGCCATTCGATGATCGATCTGAAGGTGCGCGCCCAGGGCGATCTGCACGTCGATTTTCACCACACCACCGAGGACACGGCGATCGTGATCGGCCAGGCGGTGAAGAAGGCGCTTGGAGATTTTTCAGGCATCACGCGCTTTGGCGCGGCGCTTATTCCGATGGACGAATGCCTGACGCGCGTCGCCATCGACGTGTCGAACCGGCCCTACCTTGTCTGGCACGTGAATATTCCCAAGCCGAAGCTTGGTGAGATGGATACCGAACTCTTCAAGGAGTGGTTCCAGGCGTTCGCCCAGAATGCCGGCGTATGCCTGCACATCGAGAATCTCTATGCCGAGAACAGCCACCACATCGTGGAAAGCTGCTTCAAGGGTACGGCGCGCGCGCTGCGTCAGGCGATCTCGCCGGACGAGCGGCTCGAAGGCGGTGTTGCCTCGACCAAGGGAACGCTCAGCGAGAAGAGTTGAGCAGGCCGCTCTGACTAGCCGCTGTGCGAGAGCCGAAATCTGGTACTGACAATTTGTCAGAAAGTTGACGCAAGCGTCACTTTCATTGACTCTTCACACTCACCCTTTACAATGACGGCATCGTCACCATTTCCATCCAGAACAGCCGGAGCCGCGCGCCATGGTCCAGATCACCAAAGACGAAGCCTACGACGCGGTTGCGCCCGACGACTTCCCCGCGATGCTGAATCCCGCGCGTTACGGCGTGCGTTCGACCGCATTCGACAAGATCATCAGCGCGACCCACGATCATTTCTGGGATCCGCTCGACAAGAAGTACATCGACTTCAACGCACCGTTCGACACGACGGCGAAGACGATCCTTCCGGAAAATTTCTTCCCGATCTTCCACACCCGCATCGGCGACAAGATGACGCCCGAGCAGAAGATCAAGTTCGCCAATGAATCCGCGCGCTGGCAGCTTTCCGCCATCCTGCATGGCGAGCAGGGCGCGCTCGCCCTCTCCGCCTCGCTCTGCCATATCCTCAAAGACCCGGGCGCGCAGGAATACGCCGCCAACCAGGCGCGCGAGGAAGCCCGCCACGTCACCGCGTTCGCCAGCTACATCAAGGCGCGCTGGGGAACGCCGCTGCCGTGCGGCGCCACGCTTCAGGCACTGTTGACAGAGATGGTCGGCGCACCGGAGGTCTACAAGAAGATCGTCGGCATGCAGATGCTGGTCGAAGGCCTTGCGATGGGCGCGTTCGCGACGCTCTACCAGAATTCGCAGGACCCGCTGCTGGTCAAGCTCTGCCAGCTCGTGATGACGGACGAAGCGTTCCATCACAAGTTCGGCAAGATCTGGGCCGACCGCACGATCCCCAAGCTTTCGGAAGATGAAAAGAACCTGGTCGAAGACTGGGCGGCGCAATGCTTCCAGACCCTGCTCTTCAACCTCGTCAATGCCGAGCAGATGCAGGTGGTCTATGACTCGGTCGGCATCGACTGGCAGGACGCGCGCGCCGCGATCATGGAAGCCTTTGGCGACCAGCAGCGCCGCGAAGGCATGAAACAGTCCGCCAACATCTTCCGCGTGCTCATCAAGACCCTGGTCAACGCCGGCATCATCACCGAGCGCACCAAGGCGTTCTACGGCATGTATGTCGACATGGACGAGTTGAAGAACGAAGGCACGCGCATGGTCGGCGACGACATCGCCGAAGAAGGCATCAAGTATCTGCAGACCATCAACTTCGCCGACCGCAGCAAGAGCGCGAGCCTGCTCGCAGCGGAGTAATCAGACAAGAATGCGTACGAAGAGCCCGGCCCTTGCGCCGGGCTCTTTGTTTTAAGGTTTTGCACGCAGGGCCGGTCGCGCCAGGTCCGTGAACGCACCTAGCCGTTATACGCATTCACCAGCGTTGCAATGTCGAGCTTTCTCATCTTGAACATCGCTTCGGTCATGCGCGCGACCTTGGCCGGATCGCTGCCCGTCGCCATCTCCGGCAGAACATCGGGGACGACCTGCCAGGAGACGCCGAACTTGTCCTTCAGCCAGCCGCACATGCTTTCCGCGCCGCCGTTCGCAGTCAGCCCGTTCCAGTAATGGTCGATCTCCGCCTGCGTCTTGCACCTGATGGAGAAGGAAACGGCCTCGCTCTGCTTGAAGATCGGCCCGCCGTTCAGCGCGAGAAAATCGACGCCGTCGAGCGTGAAGTCGACCATCATTGCAAGCCCCTTCGGCATCCTGCCGCCCTCGGCATAGCGCGAGATCTTGTTGATGCGCGAATTGGGAAACAGCGTCAGATAGAATTGCGCGGCGTCCTCAGCCTCCTTGTCGAACCAGAGGCAGGGCGAGATCTTCTGCATTTGCATCCTCTCTTCTATTGCGGCGGCGGTCCGTCCATCAGCAGTCGGATGACGAGTTCACCCGGTCCGGCAACCTTCAGGAATTCCTTGGCCTGGCGCAGAATCTCCTCCCTTGAATCCGCCTGGAGGATTCCGAATCCTCCACCCAGAAGATCGGGCGCCAGTCCGGAGCCGTCCTTCACGCTGTAGTCGTCCGCCGCAAGACGCACGCGCATGCCTTGTTCGGCGCCAAGAAAACCGCCGCCCATGATAAATTTTCCCGCCGCGCTCTGACGCGCAACAAGTTCGTCCATGCCCTTGAGGTCGGCCGGAGGTCCCGGAGGCGCATCGGATTTGTAGAAGGCGATATACTTCATAGGGCGATCCTTCGCGGCTGGTTTGACAGATGCGTTGATATCAACATAATTACGGCATGTCAAAATCCGAGTCGCTTTCGCTGGCCGTAACACACGAGGTGCGCGACACGTGCCTCTGCCTGCACGCGCAACGCGCGGCGCGTTCCATGGCGCGGCGGTTCGACGAAGCGCTCGCGCCTTTGCGGCTGACGAACGGTCAGTTCTCGCTGCTGGTCTCGCTCAACCGTCCTGCGCCGCCGCCACTTGGCGCGGTGGCCGCGTTGCTCGCGATGGACCGCACGACACTCACCGCCAATCTCAAGCCACTGCAACGCAGGAGAGTGGTGAAGGTTGCGGTCGACAAGAATGACAAGCGCAGCCACTTGCTCGTCCTGACACCGGCCGGAAAAGCCTTGCTCCGAAAGGCGCTGCCCATCTGGCGCAAGACGCATGGTGAGGTTGACCGCGCATTTTCGAAGTCCCAGCTCGACAATTTACGCGCCGGTCTTCTTGCCATTTCCTGACGATTGAAATTCCGTTCCGCAAATGTTCCAATCGGGCATGGTGGCGTTTTCGACAGCAACGGCGGCAGACGTGGCGCGCGGCGTGAGTCGCTTGCTTCTGCAGCAGGGCTACAGCCCGATCCTGGAATTCACCCTCGCGAACGGCAGAAGGCTCGACGTGGCCGCACTGGGGCCGGACGGCACCTTGCTGGGCGTCGAGATCAAGGTCGCGCTGGCCGATCTGCGCGGCGACACGAAGTGGCCGGAGTATCTGGAGTATTGCGAGCATTTCTATTTCGCAATTCCGCCGGACTTCCCGGACGAGCATGTGCCGCCTTCGACCGGCCTGATCGTCGCCGACCGCTATGGCGGGGCGATCATCCGTCCGGCGACGCCAGCCGCGGTGCATGCCAGCCGGCGCAAGGCCGTGACGCTGCGCTTCGCCAAGGTTGCGGCGGACCGGCTTGCCAACGTCCTCGATATCGCGTCGGAACCGCGCAGCAGTCTGGATGAAAACGATGGCGATCACTAAGGCACAGTTCAAGAAAATCGCGCTCTCGTTTCCCGAGGCGAACGAGAAGCTGTCCTATGGTTCGCCGGCGATCTTCATCGCCAAGAAATTCTTCACGCGCCTGCGCAGCCAGGACGATTCCATCGTATGGATCGTCGGCTCGATCGACGAGCGCGACCACATGCTGGAGATGGATCCCAAGACCTATTTCATCACCGATCACTACAAGGACTATCCGTCCGTGCTCGTGCGCACATCGCGCATCGACCAGACAATGCTGAAGAAAATGCTCGAGCGCCGCTGGCGCGCGATTGCTCCCAAGAAGCTCATCAGGGAAGTCGACGACGCAGTCGCGGCAAAGCCCGTGAAAAAGGCCGCCGTCAAGCCCAGCAAGAAAATGAAGCGCTAGCGCGGACTGCGCTTGGCGAGGATGCGTTGCAGCGTGCGGCGATGCATGTTCAGGCGGCGCGCGGTTTCCGAAACATTGTGGCCGCAAAGTTCGTAGACGCGTTGAATGTGTTCCCAACGCACGCGGTCGGCCGACATCGGATTTTCCGGCGGCTTGGGCTTTGAGCCCGGCTGCGCCATCAGCGCAGCTAGGATGTCGTCGGCATCGGCGGGCTTGGGCAGATAGTCGATGGCGCCGTATTTCACCGCTGCGACCGCGGTTGCGATATTGCCGAAACCGGTCAGAACGACGACGCGGCTGTCCGGCCGTACAACATGCAAGGTCTCCACGACATCAAGCCCGTTGCCGTCATCGAGCTTGAGATCGACTACTGCGTAGGCCGGCGGGGCTTCCTTTGCGCGAGCTTTGCCCTCGGCGACGCTCTCGGCGATGGTGACACTGAAGCCGCGCGCTTCCATGGCGCGGGCCAAGCGCTCGCGCAATGGGCGGTCGTCTTCCACCAGCAAAAGGGTCTTGTCTTCAGGCATACTCATCTTCTGTACCGGGTTCGATCTGGCGCGTTCATATACCGCGCTTCCTGTGACCTCAACCAAAACTACCTCCTCAGGGGTGAATCCCTCAGATGGTGCAGCTTTTGGCATGCTCCAGCGCGCAATATTCTGATTTGGATCATCGTTTGCGCTAAAGCTTGGCCATGCCCGGCCTTCCCCCTGCCATCCTGTTCGACCTGGACGACACCATCATCTCGGCCTATGGCCGCCCCGAGCTTGCATGGACAGCCGTCATCGGTGAATTCGCCGATGTTCTGGGTCCCGAAGGTTCACAGGGCCTGCTGGCCGCCGTGCAGGCATCGGCGAATGCGTTCTGGGCTGATCCCGATCGGCACCGTGTCTGGCGCCAAAAGCTGCGCGAGGCCCGGCGCGAGATCGTTGTCCACGCTTTTAAAGAATTTACCAGACATGGCGGCCAGGTTCCCGGCCTCACGGTGCAGCACGCCCTTGCCGATCGCTTCAGCGACTATCGCGACGAACAGATGCACATCTTTCCCGACGCACACCACACGATCGACACGCTTCGGGAACTCGGCGTGAAGCTCGCGCTGATCACCAACGGCGATGGCGAGGGCCAGCGCACCAAGGTCGAACGTTTCGATCTCTCTCGCCGCTTTCATCACATCCAGATCGAAGGCGAGCACGGCTTCGGCAAACCGGAACCGCGCGCCTATCTTCACGCGATGTCGGCGCTGGGAGTCAAAGCGCATCAGACCTGGATAGTGGGCGACAATCTGGAATGGGAAGTTGCCGCGCCGCAGCGCCTCGGGATTTACGCCATCTGGTACGACCCGCATGGTACAGGCCTGCCACCAGACAGCGGCGCGAAGCCGGATCGCATCGTACGTAAGTTGTCAGATTTGCTGCGGTGAAAACTTTTTTCCAGGTTTCTCTTGAACCGAGTCGGTCAAATCACCATTTCCATTAAATCCCCACAGGTGTGAGTAGGACGGCGCAAGAGCAATTCAACTTGCTCGTCGTCCGGCGCATACGGTGGAAAAATCAGTGACAGTGTTTCTGCTGCCCGAGTTGCATCAGGCGCATCAGACGTGGGTCCTGCTGCATTGCTTGGCCCTGCGCCGCAAGTGCATTCATCTGCGGACCCATCTGATCGGTGATCGGCTTGTCTTCCGCTTGATAAGTGCGCTACGGCACTAGCCCTCGCCGCGTCCGGGCGGTCCTTCGCCATCGATTGTATTGCGCGGCCACACCATCGAGATGCGCGCGCCGCCGGAATCAAGGTTGACGACACTGACCTGTCCGCCGGTCTGCTCGATGAGAGTTTTCGCGATGAAGAAGCCGAGGCCCATGCCTTCGTGTTTCTCAAGTCCGCCTGACGGACCGATCTCGGTATCGCCGATCGCAAATTGGCCCGGGCGCGACGTGATGTAGGGCTCGCCGATGCGTTCGAATATCTCGGGTGCGAAACCGGGGCCATCATCCTCGACGGAGATGCGCAACTGGCTGGCGTTCCAGCGTGCCTGCACGCGCACGCGGCTCTTGGCAAAGTCGGCGGCGTTCTCGACGATGTTGCCGAGCCCGTGCAGCAGTTCGGGCGCACGCCACACTTGCGGCTCGGGGTCGCCGGGCCGATCCGGCGACAGAGAGATCGTGATCTCCAGATCCTCGCCGCGATAGGGCTCGACGATGTCCTCGAGAAACGCGCCGAGCGGCAGGCGCGCGGTTTCGCCAAGCAGCGCCTCTTCCGGATTGGAAAGGCGTGCGAGAATCGCGCGGCAACGTTCCGCCTGCTGGCGCAACAGGCGCGCATCTTCGGCTTCGCCGGAATTGGGCGGCAGCGCGCGCTCAAGTTCGCGCGAGACAACTGCGATGGTGCCGAGCGGGGTGCCCAGCTCGTGTGCCGCCGCCGTCGCCAATGCACCAAGCGAGGCGAGACGATGCTCGCGCGAGAGCGCAAGCTGCGTGGCTGCGAGACCGGCCGACATGCGTGCGCCTTCGCTCGCGATGCGCCAGGCATAGACGGAGGTGAAGCCGATGCCGATGACGAGCGAGGCCCAGATGCCGGCTTGGTAGAGCGTGGGCAGTGCGATCTCCTCGCCGCCCGGCCAGGGCAGCGGCAGGTGCCAGACCGAAATGACGGAGACGAGCGCGAACGCGATCGCCGCCAGAATGAGCGTGTTGCCCATGTTGAGTGTCGCCGCCGCGATCACGACGGGCGCCAGGAACATCAGGGCGAAAGGATTGGTGATGCCTCCCGTCAGATAAAGAAGCGCAGCGAGCTGGAACACGTCGAAGGCGAGATAGACCGTCGCCTCGCGATTGGTGGAGCGGTGGCTCGCGGGATAGCGCAATGCCAGGATGATGTTGAGAATCGCGCTGGCCGCGATGAAGCCGGCGCATTGCGCCAGAGGCAAGGGATAGCCGAAACCGAAATAGACGATGAACAGGGCCGCCGATTGTCCGCTGACGGCAAGCCAGCGCAGGTTTGACAGCGTACGGAGCCTGACGCGGCCGCGCGCCGCCGACGCCGGCGTGTTTGAGAATGTCCGAACGGGGCTTGTTTCTGTGTGATTTGCCATGTCCCTTGCCCCAGTGAAGGCTGATCGGCCACTTTTCAAACTCGCCGAAGACCACTATCTATCCCCGCGAGGGGCTCATCAATTGCGGAAATCTCCATGCGCCGCCTCTCCATCGTCCTCCTGCCGGCCGCCCTCGTCCTTGCGTTGATCGCGGGCTATTTCATCTGGCACGCCAGCGACAATCTTCCGGCCCTGGGACGCAATGTGGAGACGGGGACGGTCGCAATCGGCGGGCCGTTCACGCTGATCGACCAGAACGGCGTTAAACGATCCTCGGCCGACTTTCACGGCAAGTACATGCTGATCTACTTCGGCTATTCCTTCTGCCCGGACGTCTGTCCCACGACCATGGCTCTGATGGCCGATGCGCTCGACAAGATGGGACCGAAAGCCGATGCGGTCGTGCCGATCTTCATCTCCATCGATCCGGAGCGGGACACGCCTGCGAAGCTCAAGCCTTATGTGGCGTCGTTCGGCCCGCGCTTCGTGGGACTGACCGGCGATCTGAAGACGATCAAGAAGGTCGCCGATCTCTACCGCGTCTATATCAAGAAGGAACCGCTGGAGAACGGCAACTATGCCATGGACCATTCCAGCGTGATCTACCTGATGGGACCGGACGGCAAGTTCGTCGGCTACTGGGACGACACGTCCGTCGGCCCCGACAAGCTGGCGGCCGCGCTCGAGAAGCTGATTTAAAGCCCTGGCGCCGACAGTCCGGATTGCAACGCCGCGGCGATCAGCGTGTTGCGCATCAGACAAACGATCGTCATGGCGCCGACGCCGCCCGGCACTGGCGTGATGAAGCCCGCGACCTTCTCCGCCGCCGCATAGTCGACATCGCCGACGACCTTGGTCTTGCCGCCGCCAAGGTCGATCCGATTGATGCCGACATCGATGACGATTGCGCCTGGCTTGATCCAGTCGCCGGGCACGAAATTCGGCTTGCCGATGGCGGCGACGAGGATGTCGGCTCGCAGCGCATGCGCCTTCAGATCGCGCGTCCTGGAATGCGCCATGGTCACCGTGGCGTTCGCCGCAAGGAACAATTGCGCCGAAGGCTTGCCAAAGAGCAGAGAGCGGCCGATGACAAGCACGTTCTTGCCGGTGATGTCGCCGACATATTCCTTGAGCAACATCATGACGCCGGCCGGCGTGCAGGAGACGAGTTGCGCACGGCCGCTCACGAGCAGCCCGGCATTGGTCGGCGTCAGCGCGTCGACATCCTTGGCGGGATCGAGCATGTCGAGCACCGCGCTCTCGCGCACCTGCCTGGGAAGGGGCATCTGCACTAATATTCCGTGTACGGATTTGTCGTCATTGAGCGCCCTGACGCGCGCCAGAACCTCCGCCTCGCTGGCGTCCGCGGACAGCGTGTAGTGCAGCGATTTGAAGCCGAGCGCCTCAGCCGCCTTGCCCTTGTTACGGACATAGATCTCGCTGGCCGGATCGTTGCCGACGAGAACGGTGGCAAGTCCCGGTACGATGCCATACGCGGCTTTCAGCTTGGCGGCCTCCTCGCCGACGCGCGTGCGCAGGCCTGCGGCAAAGGTTTTTCCGTCGATGATCTTGGCGCTCATTTCGCTGTCTCCATGGTTTGGAGCCGCGCTGCGACCGAGGCCGCTGCCGGCGATATCTGAATCGTCTTCAGGCGCGCGGTCTCGCCGCGCGCAATGTGAATGGAGGATTTGGGCACGCCCAGCGACTTGCTAAGCAACGCCACCAGAGCCGCGTTCGCCTTGCCATCCTCGGGCGGGGCGGCCACGCGTGCCTTAAGAAATTCCAAGCCATCGGCGCCGCGCGTCCAGCCGTCGATGGCGTCGCGCCCGCCCTTGGGCGTCAGGCGGAGTTTGAAGGAAAGCGCTGCGCCGTTGATCCGGACACGTGCGCCCACGGTCAGACGCGATAGATCAGATATGTCAGCAAATCGTCGAGGAAAATGCGCAGCAGCTCGATGCCGATCAGGACCACGATGGGTGACAGGTCCAGTCCGCCGATCGGGGGGATGAAGCGGCGCACGCGGCGAAACACAGGCTCGGTCAGCGCGTACAAAATCTGCACCAGCTGGCGGACCAGCTGATTGCCGGTGTTGAGCACGCCGAATGCGATCAGCCAGCTCGCCACGACGGCTGCGATGATCACGAAGGTGTAGAGGCCAAGGACGGTGTCGACCAGCCAGATCAGTGGATTGAGAAAGACGAAGGACATGGAACTGGGCCGCACCTGTTGAGTCGCTGCATGCAGAGCCTGCTTGTACCGGCTGGGGAATGGCTTTCCAAGCGTTCGGGTCCGGACTTCTTTTTCTGGACCGGTTTTGCCGGAATTCGCCGCTTTCCGAGCCGCAAATCGCACAGATCTTGCAGCCTTGACACTGCAAGGCCGCCCTCCCTACATACCCGCCGCGCCCGCGGGCGCGACGCGTGGTTCGGGGCTGTAGCTCAGTTGGGAGAGCGCCTCGTTCGCAATGAGGAGGTCAGCGGTTCGATCCCGCTCAGCTCCACCAGCCTCCGCTGCTGCGCAGCTCCGGTTGGCTGGCCCGGACCACAGATTTCGAGACCGATTGTCTTCTACTTCCCGACATAGCTGACGCGCCAGACAACCTTGCCCGCATCGTCGGCGATGAGAAGGCTGCCGTCCCTGGCGACGGCGAGGCCCGCCGGACGGCCCCAGACGTGAGCTGGCGTGCCCGGCTTGTCGGCGCCGTTCCAGAAGCCGGTGACGAAGTTCTGGTATGTGCCGGTGGGCCGGCCGTTCCGGAACGGCACGCGCACGACCTTGTAGCCCGTCGGCGCGCCGGAATTCCACGAGCCATGCAGAGCCACGAAGGCATCGCCCTTGTAGGACGCAGGAAACTGATCGGCTTCGTAGAAGACGAGGCCAAGCGGCGCGGAATGCGCGTGAAACAGAAGATCCGGCATCACCGCCTTGGCTTGAAGATCTAGACGCCTGGTGCCGTAGTCCGGATCGGGATGCTGGCCGAGATAGGAATAAGGCCAGCCATAGAACGCACCCTGCTGCACATGGGTCAGATAATCCGGCACGAGTTCGTCTCCGAGTCCGTCGCGTTCGTTGACGGTGACGAAGAGATCATCCGTACCCGGATAGAATTGCATGCCCACCGGATTGCGCAGTCCCGACGCGAACGCGTGAAGCGAGCCGTCCGCGCCGATGGTCTGCACCGTGGCACGCGTCGGCGCGTCCTCGCCAACGTTGCTGGCGCTGCCGATTCCGACATAGAGCGTGCCTTTGGAATCGACCGCGAGGTCGCGCGTGATGTGATTTCCGGCCGGGCTGAGGTCCGGCGCGCTGGTGACGCGGATGCGCTTGCCCGCGGTCTTGGCGCCGTCCGTGTAGTCCAGCCGCCAGACAGCGTATAGGTCGCCGACGAACAGAGCACCCTTCGTGAATACGAGGCCATGCGGCGCACGAAATCCGGTGGCGAAGGTGCTTGATTCGACCTTGCCGTTGTTCTCATGCAGCAGCGTGATGCGACCCGCGCCGGTTTCAGCGAGAAAGACATCGCCGTTCGGCGCAATCGCCATCCAGCGCGGATTGCTGAGGCCGGACGCATAAATCGACACCGTGAAACCGGCCGGAACGTCGGGCAGAACCTCGGCCGGGCGGGCCACGCGTTGCGAGGGATTGGCCACGGCGGGAGTCGCATAAGGTTTCGGTAAGTTATTGACGGATATATGAAAAACGTCTCCTGGCCGATCTGCCGCCCCGGCCGGAACTCCGCCCAGGAGGGTCGAACAAACGAGCACAACGAGAGGGAATGTGCGGTTCATGAACGGGTCCGAAAAGGGGTGCGTCAAGGAAAGCTTTACCACGGCGGCTTAATGCTCACCGGTAACGAATGAGAATCGTCATGCGATCCCTGTCCCTCGCCGCGTTGGCCCTGATTGTGTTGGCCGCGCCTGCGTTCGCTGCAGACGGCGACGACAGCGGCGGCGGCAAGGCGCCCAAGCACAAGGTCACGCAATCGCCTTCCTACATCGAGGTCGATCCGATGTACGCGACCATTCTCGAGGACGATCGGCCGGTCGGCATGCTGATGATCGGCGTCGGCCTGGACATTCCCGACGAAAAGCTCCGCGCGGAAGCGGAACATGCCATGCCTGTTCTGCGCGACGCCTATGTCCGCAACATGATGAACTTCAGCACGACATCGGTCCGCAGTTGGAAACAGCCCGATGTGGCGATGATCGCCGACCGCCTGCAGGCAGTCACCGACCGCGCTCTGGGCCGCAAGGGTGCGAAGCTGCTGCTGGCCCAGGTCGCGATGCGCGTGACGAAATAGTTCGAACCCGGCGTCGACGCCTACTGTCCCAGATATCGCTGCAGCACAGCCCGCGTCCGCGCGAACGCATCGTCATAGGCCGACGGATTGTAGTGGCTGCCATTGATGACAAAGTCATGATCGGTGTCGGGGTAGGTGGTGAGTTCGAACTGTGCATTGACTGCCTTGGCTGCATCGGCAATTTCGTGGGCCTTTCCGATCAGACAGCAATCCTTGTAGGTGTCTGATTCACCGGCGAACATCACGACCGGCACATTGATGCGCCCGGCAAATGCCGCCGCGTCCTTGATCGGCTTGGTCGCAGGATACCACGCAGCGACTACAGCGACCTGGCTGCCCCAGCCCGAACCAAAGCCGAGGACGATCCCTCCGCCGAGAGAGAAGCCGACGAGGCCGACTTTGCCGGGAAGCGCGTGCGGCATCTGCAAAGCCTCCGCGATCGCATCTCGCAGGCCTTGACCGTGCGTTCCTTCCATCGGATTGCCGTCGTACAGCACGACGTCATAGCCAAGTGCCGCAATTTTCTCGGCAACGAGATGATAGTGATCCGGACCGGACTGGCCGGACACGACGACCACGACGCGGCCCTTGCCCTGCGGCGGTGCGATCTCCTCTCCGGCGCTTGCCGGACGGGTAATAAGACAGAACGTCAATGCGCCCACGATGGCGGCGCAACTCGCGATCTGCTTTCGCATGAGGCCCTCCCGATTTGCGGCCAGCATAGGATCAAATGTCGTGGCACGAACATTTGGCGTCTTGTAATGTAGCCGCGGTCAGCGGCCGGAGAATTTAGGATCTCGTTTCTCGAGAAACGCCTTGATGGCCTCGCGATAGTCCTCCGACGTCGTCGTCATGACATACTGGTCCAGATCCATGAAGGTCGTCGCATGGTGCAGCGCATTGGCCGCCCCGTTGACGCCCTGCTTGGACACGCGCACGGCATTTGGCGGCAGCTTGGCGACCTTTTCGGCCCAGCGTCTCGCGGCCGCTAGCGCTTCGCCATCGGGAACAACTTCATCGGCAAGGCCCCAGATAAGCGCCTGATCAGCTCCCACCTTTTCGCCGAAGATGACGAACTGCTTGGTGCGCGATGGGCCGATGAGCGAAACAAGTCGCGGCACCGCATGCCAGCTCATGTTCATGCCGAGCGGGATCTCCGGCAGGCGCATGTGCGAACCCTTCGCCATGATGCGGAAGTCGCACGCTGCAGCCAGCGCGCCGCCGCCACCGATGCAGTACTTTTCGATCGCGCAGATCGTGACCTGTTCAACGCGGTCCCATGCGTCGCATAGATCGGGGCCGATGCGCGTCATATGCCGGCGTTCAAGAAGCCCCGGCGCGCGACGGCGGTCCATCGCCGGGTCTTTGAGATCGGCGCCTGCGGTGAATGCGCCCTTGCCGACGATGATGACGGCCTGGGTTTCCAGATCGTCCGCAAAGCTTCGGGCGGTTTCGGTCATCTCCAGGATTAGTTGCCGGGAGAGTTCGTTGCGTCCATTGCCGCGATCCATGGTGACGGTCGCAATTGCGCCGTTCCGTTCGATCGTGACGAAGTCGCCGATTTTGGTGGTCGTAGTCATGCCGGGCTCTGGAGATTGTGAACGATACCCAGGAGCGTACGCCGCGGCAGAAACGGTGCAAGAGTGGCGAGCAGCGCGTTGCGCGTTCCGGTAATCATCACGCGTCTGTTCTTTTTCCAGGCGTCATAGCCCATTTGCGCCACGACCGCAGAACTCATCGCGGCGCCGTTGCGGACCAGTTTTGTTTTGCCAGTGCCGGCGCGTTCGCGGAAATTGCTGGTCGTCGGGCCCGGACACAGGCAACTGACGTGGACTCCCGTGCCTTCGGCCTCCTTCCACAGCGCTTCCGAAAAGGAGAGGACGAACGCCTTGCTGGCATAATAGATGGCCATCAGCGGGCCTGGCTGGAACGATGCCGTCGAGGCGACGTTGAGCACGCCTCCGCGCTTGTTGTTGAGCATGCGCGGCCAATAGATGTGCGTGAGTTCGACCAGCGCGCGGTCGTTGAGATCGATCATGCCGAGTTGTTGGGCGCGGTCGGATCCATTGAACCCGCCGGCAATCCCGTATCCGGCATTGTTGACGACCGCATCGACCGCAAGGCCGCGGCTGGCGATTTCCGCCGCCAGCCTTTCACCGCCACCCGGCACGCCGAGATCGGCGGCGATGGCCGTGGCCTTGATTTTGTATTGAGAGGAGAGCCGTTCCGCGACTTGTTTCAGCGCAGCCTCTGATCGTGCGGTGAGAATGAGATCGTAGCCGTCTTTGGCGAAACACTCTGCGAGATCGACACCGATTCCCATGCTTGCACCCGTGATGAGCGCGGTTTGTCCGTTGCCTGTCATGCTCGTTTCTCCCTAGTCGTTTGCAATAGCGCGCCACAACGCGTCTTCCATTTCGACCGCGGCGTCGAGGTTGAAATCGAGCGCGCCTTGTCCGGCGAATTTTGTGAGGCCCGTCGCGGCGCCCCACATCAGGGCCACGATCAGAGCGGGATCGATGTCGCGGATCGCGCCCGCCGCATGGGCGTCGCGGATAAAGGCCTCTGCCGTGTCGCGGTAGAAGCGGCCGAGCGCAATCGATTCAGCATCAAGGTAGGAGCCGTGATGATGCAGGTCCATGAATCGCGTCGCGAGTGGATAGGCACGTGCGAAGTCGGTCATGCGCTGCCAGTAGGTCGTGAACTTGTCCCGTGCCACGAGGGCGGGGGGAACTGGGGCGAGGACGATGGCGTTGTATTGGGTCTTCCAGTGTCTGTAGAGCGCGTTCACCAGAGCGGCCTTGTCGGCGAAATAGAGATAGACGGTGCCTGTTGCGACACCGGCTTTTGCTGCGATCTCCGGCACGGCTACGCCGTCATAGCCGCGGGTCTCAAACAGCTCCAGGGCCGCATCAAGCAATCGTATGCGCTTGTCGGAAAGGCTGTCCGAAGGCTTCTTTTTTCTCTTTGCAGCAAAGGCTTGTGACACAGGGAGCCCAAATGATCATTATGAATGAACGTTCATTCATAACATTGGAAGATCCGGCTGGCCAGAGCGAAGCGCCTTCGGCGATGCTGACATGCGTCACTGTCTCTTCATAGCACTACGTATGTTCAAGTCTGCTGAAAGGCGTACGTTCCTCGCATGGCGGAAGAAGGCCGACTTCAGAGATCCGTCGCGGAACACGTCCTCTGGTGCGAAGATGAACGCGAGAGGCTGAAGCTTGAACTTGTCCAATTTGCATCCGGAACCAAGAGTGTCGGAGTGCCATGTCCGGGTGAAATACGGACGACAGGCTCAGCCACGCACATTCTCTATCTGCAACGCACGATCGAACAGCTCGGCCGCGTGATCTCCGCCTATTCGGCACCGAGAGGCTGAAAAGAAAAAGGGCGGCCGAAGCCGCCCTTGTTAATTCCTGGCACTGTTTGCGCCTACTCGGCGGCGAGCAGCGAACCCGGCAGGATCATCTTTCCACCGTTCAGCTTGATGAGATATTTGATGCCTTCTTCGGCAATCTCGTCACCGACCATGCGATCGCCCTCGGCATGCAGTTCAGCCATGTCGATATAGGCCGCATACACGCCCCGCGTGCGGTCGGTAATGATGCCGGCTTTCAGCAAAGTCTTGATCAGCACACGGAAGATGTTCGTCGCATCCTGCATGTCTTCGCGGATCGCAGCGTCGGTGATCGCCTCCATGAACGCCTGCTGGCACCAAACGGGGTCAAGGCCGACAGCTTCGTAGATCCAGGCCTTCTGGTCGGGTGAGCCGAGATTATAGAGCAGGATCTGGAACACCTGCGCAGCCCAGTCTTCGATCATCTCGTGTTCGGACTTGGCCAGGAACGGAATCGTGCGGTCCGCCCAGATCTTTCCGAACTTGTGGTGGAAAGCTTCATCGGTCATCACGAGTTGGCAGAGATGGCGCAGCAAGGGATCGCGCGCCTCCTTGTAGAGCGACGCGAACGCGCCCATCGCAAGGCCCTCGATCAGCATCTGCATGCCGACGAGCTTTTTCCAGACGAGCGGCGAAGACACGAGTTCGTTGAGCAGGTTGCCGAGCGCGGGGCCGACTGGCGCGGGCTTGCCCCAGCGTGCATGAACATATTTCGAGAAGCCCGTCACATGGCGGGCTTCTTCACGCGTCTGGTTGGCGGCATATTCCTGGGCGCCAGGATCGCGCAGGATGTGGCAGAGAGAAGCCGAAAGCGACAGGGCACCCTGCTCGCCATGCAGGATCGAGGACATCGACCAGAGCGTGTCGAGATTGGCCAGTTTGATCTTCTGGCCTTCATCGAGCTTGTCGCCGATCGCCGTCTTCAAATCGCCGTTCATCTGCGGATTGACGAGATATTCCTTCGTGATGTCGAAGGGTGCCGAGAAGTCGATGTATTTGGTGTCGAGCGGATCCCAGAAATGGTCATGGGTCGCGCTGATGATCTTGTCGAACGCCGTAGAGCGCTCGCCATAACGGGCCGGATTGAGCATGGCCGGAAAATCGGAAGGATCGACCGCGTTGTACGCCGGATCCTTTGTGATGTTGTCCATTGAGTGTCTCCCGTACCGTTTTGGCGATTTGACGCACCTTACTGCGGATGCGTGTCAGAATAAAGAAAAAATGACGGCTCCGTCAGTAACGTAATTTTCCTAATATAGTGTAACAATATCAAATAGATGGTAACGATATTCGAATCACATGCTGGCAAAAGGCGTCGCCAACTGGGAAAACTGCGCGTGTTAGGGTGGGTCAAGGCCTCCATGGACCGTCGATGAACCTGCGCAACCGACCGACTGCCATCTGGGCGTTTCCCATATTGATGCTGCTCGGCGCCCTGCTTTTTCTCGGCAGCGATGCCGGCCAGACAGCGTCCCGCCTGCGCGGAATCTTGTTCGATGCCTATCAGCATATTCAGCCGCGCCCCTATCAGGACACGCTACCGCGTTCGGGTTTTGCGGTGCGCGTGCTCGACAGCGACGCTGACAGTCTCGCCCGCTTTGGTCCCTGGCCCTGGCCGCACGCCACGCTCGCCAAACTTACAAGGGAGTTGAAGGCCAAGGGCGCGGCCATGGTCGTTTTCGCATTTCCGCTCGACGTGCCCGACCCGCTGTCGCCGGCAAATCTGCTGGCACTGACGCCGGCCGGACCTCAGGGCGACGCCGTGCGTTCCGCGCTGAACGCAATACCCTCGCCGGACAGCGATCTCACGCTTGCCATGTCGCAGCTCGCCACCATGACCGGGTTCACGCTCGGCACGGGAAATGCGGCTCGTGCGCCTTCGCCCAAATCGCAGGTCAGCTTCGTTGGCAGCAAGAATCCTTTCGGCCGCGTTCCGGCTTTCTCAAGCGGTTCCGGCGCGATTGCGTCCGTCGAATATACGAGTCTTGGAACAGGCGCGCTCAATCTTGCATTCGACATGGACGGCAAGGTTCGCCGCATGCCGATGGTGTTTCTCCTGAACGACAAGGCATTTCCTTCGCTCACGGCGGAGATGCTGCGTCTGGTCGAGCATAAGGCGCGCTTCATCGTTCGCAGCGACGAGGGTGAAAGCGGACTACTCGGATCGACGCCGGGCATAGCCTCATTCGAAGCCCTCAATCTCGATTTGCCTACTGCTCCGGATGGTTCGATGTGGATCGCCTATTCCGGCAGACATGCCGAACGCAATATCAGCGCGGCCGCGCTTGACGAAAACAAGATCAGCCCTGCAAGGCTGGCGAACGCCATCGTCATCCTGGGACCGCCCGCAGAAACGGTTGCGACTGCGGACGGCGCGCGCAGCGTGGCGGACGTCTATGCAGAATCGCTCGAGAACACTCTGACGGGAACGCCGCTTCGGCGGCCCGCATCCGCCATCGAAGCGGAGCTTTTGTGCCTGGCGCTCTTCGGCATTGCCGGCATCATCGTCTTCACGCGCTTCGGGGTGATGTGGTCGGCATTATTCACGGCCGCGAGCGTTGCCGCGGCCGGGCTGGTATCCTGGCATCTCTACTCTGCCAACCATGTCCTGTTCGATGCGCTGGGGCCGAGCGTCGCGCTGACGCTCGTCTTCGCGGCCGGGGCCGTGGCGCGCGCGCTCGAGATTCGCACGTCGCGCGACCGTGTCCGGTCCGCCTTTGCTGAGTCGCTGCCGCCGCATGTCATCGAGCAGATCGCGCGCAAGCCCGAACTGCTTTCGCTCGATGGCGCCAGCAGGACGGTGACCTATATGGCCTGCGGCGTTCGCGGATTCACGGCGCTGGCGGATTCCTTCAAGGACGATCCATCTGCGTTCACGCGGCTGATGCAGCGCGTCCTGGTTCCGCTGATGGATGTCGTCCTGGTTCATGGCGGCACGATCGACCGGCTGACCGTCGACGGTTTCAGCGCATTCTGGAACGCCCCGCTCGATGACGCCGAGCATGCCATCCATGCCTGCGAAGCCGCCAATATGGTGAGCGATGCGATCGCGCGGATCAATGACGCGATTACGCACGAGCGGCGCAATGACGGCATTGCGCTCTCGCCGGTCGAGATCGGTATAGGCATCTCGACCAGTCCGGTGATCGCCGGCGGGTTCAGCGCGCATGGCCGCACGGCTTATTCGGTCAACGGCGACTGCGTTGTCGTCGCCAACCGCATCCAGCAGCTGTCCGCGCAATATGGCCCGGCTATCATCGTCAGCGAAGACACGCGCAAGGCGGCGGAGCGCGGCTTCGCGTTTCTCGAAGTCGACTACATCGCGGCCGGTGCACATGAGGAGCCGGTGAAGCTGCACGCTTTGCTGGGCAGCCCCGTGATGCGCGCCAGCCCCAAATTCCGCGCGCTGCTCACGTTCCACGACCACATTTTCCAGTCGTTGCGCACGCAGCAATGGAAGAAGGCGCGCGACCTGATCGAACAATGCCGCAAGCTTTCGGGTGCAAGCCAGAAGCTCTATGACCTGCACCTGACGCGCATTGCCTATTTCGAAGCGAACCCGCCCGGTTCCGAATGGGACGGCGCGTTCCGGCCTATTCTGAAATAGGTTCCTGCGCCAACCCGTAGTGCGCGGCGTCGGCGCCGCACAGCGCGGACCAGAGCTGATCGCCCCAGGAAAAATGCCACCATTCGTCGGGATGGCCTTCAAACCCGGCTTCCGCCATGGACCAGTGCAGCAGGCGGCGATTGGCGCGCGATTCTTCGTCCGAGAAGCAGAGCGCACCCGCCGTGAGGGATTCAAATCGATCGCGATGCGCCAAGCCTGTAACGTCGTCGAATATCGATCCCATCCAGAGTTGATCATTGCCGATCCAGCGGATCGTGAGATCGAGCGCTGCGCCGGTCGCGTGCGGCGCCGGAGAATCTTCATCGATGCTTGGTGCGGCCCAGTAGCGCTCGACTTCTTCGATCAGTGCCGTACCTGACAGTTTCGGATTGCGCCGTCTGATCTCGGCCGGCATCCAGACGTCGTGGAAATAGGCCTGCACTGCCTTCGGCCGCCAGGCGTCAAAGACAAAAAGCTCGAGTTCCGCCAAGCCGAGAATCGCATTCACGCGGACAAGTTTCTCGCCCACGCTGCGCCGCACCAACAGGTTTGGAACCGCGCCATCGATGCGACGCCAATAGGGCGGGTTCCTGGGCGTGTGATAGTAATTCTCGCCGGCGATGCCGAGGTCGCGCAGATCTACAAGTTCTTCCAGATAATAAGTGTTGAAGCGGTCTATCGGCCGCGAGCGAAAGCCTGTTTTGCGCTTTCGGGCCGATACCTGTTCTGGAATCGGCCGCATTCGCAATTCATCCAGCGCGCCAAAGAGTGACATGTCCAATTCCGTGAGCCACGCTAAAGTATAGGTCATGACCATCGACCCTGCAGAGCATTTTCCATCCGACTATCGCAGCGCCCGTCACGATTTCATCGACGCCTGTGAGCGTGCCGGCATCGATGTGATCGCACGCGTGCATCCCGAGGCAAAGGGACGCGATGGCAAAACCCTCTTCCTCGATACCGCGATCATCGGTCCGCGCGATGCCACGAGGGCGTTGCTGCTGATCTCTGCGACGCACGGCGTCGAAGGTTACTTCGGCTCCGGAGTTCAGACAGGACTGATGCGCGAGGGCTTGGCCGGACGCGTTCCGAAGGACAGCAAGATCGTCCTGCTGCACGCATTGAATCCTTACGGATTCTCGTGGGACCGGCGAGTCAACGAGGATAACGCCGACATCAACCGCAACTTTGTCGACTTCACGCATCCGCCACAGAACAAGCCATACGAGATGCTGGCGGCCGCGATTTCGCCAAAGGACATTTCTCCTGAGTCCATGAAAGGTGCCAACGCCAAGCTGACCGAGTATCTGAAATCGCACGGCGCCTTCGCGCTTCAGGAGGCCATCTCCCGCGGTCAGTACAAGTATGCGGACGGCGTTTATTACGGTGGCTCACGCGAGAGCTGGTCGGCAAAGATGCTGAAGGACGTTGTACGGGAAAATCTCTCGCACGTTCAAAAGCTGATCGTGGTCGACTTTCACACCGGTCTTGGCGCCTTGGGCGCCGGCGAGATGATCACGGAGGATCTTCCGGGCTCGCCAGCCTATGCCCGTGCCCGCGCGATGTGGGGGGGCCGCGTTGCCTCGAGCGAAGCCGGCGAATCGCTGTCTGCGCCGTTGTCCGGCACCATCGATCATGCCTTTCCGGCCTGGATTCCGGGGACCGAACTGACCTTTGCGGCGCTGGAAGTCGGCACGCGTTCCACCCGCGACGTGTTCAACGCGCTTCGCAAGGACAACTGGCTGCACTGCTTCGCCGACAAGCGCCACAAGCACAGAGACGCCGAGGCCATCCGCCTGGAGTTGCGCGATGCGTTCTATCCCGACACGGCGGAGTGGAAGCGCATGGTCTGGAAGCATGCCGTTGAAGTGGTCGAAGCCGCGCTGAAAGGCCTGTAGGGGCCGCGGTTTGCGGCGAGACTGCCGCCTGCGCTATAGAGCGTGCCACGCACCCGTAGCTCAGCTGGATAGAGTGTCGCCCTCCGAAGGCGAAGGTCATAGGTTCGAATCCTATCGGGTGCGCCATTTGCGTACAAAACCACGAACATCGCCAGCCGCCCTCGAGCGGCCGGCTATGACGTCGGCGAGAGCCGCTTTCTCGCCAATGATGCGCACCTTGTCGTCATCGACTTCAATTCTGGAGATGACCGAGCGCAGATAGGCCTTGCGGGCATGGACATCGCCTTCATCCAGGCGCCGACGCATCAGCGCCCCGAAGTCTGCGATTCGCTCCGGCGTTAGCTGGGCCGCGTTGACGGCCTGCACCCGGATCCGCCCCAACGAGCTCTCGATGACATTGCGGCGTTCTTTGAGCACAGCGATGCGTTCCGTCAGATCCGAATCGAGCTTCACGACACCCTCTTCGATTGCTCCATACAATCGCGCCAGTTTCTCGCCGACCTGGCTAAGTTCGGCTTCCAGTATGCGTTGCCGCGCGGCCACGCCTTCATTGCGAGCAGCCTTGCGCTCCATGAGTGCTTCCAGGATATGGCTCAGCCGTTCGGGCTGAAGCAGCTTGTCCTTGATGTTCTCAACGACCAGGCTGTCGAGCTTCGCCATAGAGATATGACGGCCGCTGCAGACCGACTTGCCCTTTTGCTGGCAGCCCGCGCAGCTGTAGTAACTGTAAGACCGGTGGCGGCGACGAGTCCCAGTCCGTGTCATCCCCGCGCCGCACGTGGCGCAGACAGCGAGCCCCGTCAGCAGCGTGGGACTGTTCACAACCCGAGCTGGTGTGACCTTGGGATTGTTCGACGTCAGTCGCGCCTGCACCTTCTCGAAGACATCCATTGGAATGATCCAAGGGATGTCGATCTCGATGATGTTGGACGTGTTGTGCAAGCCGCCAGTGCGGGAATTCCTCCGTCCATAAGGCCATTTGCCCGTGGCGTAAGCGCGGTTTGTCAGGATGTTGTGGACGGGACCCACCCCGAAGGTTGCGCCTGAGCGTGTGCGATAGCCCTGCGAGTTCAGCCAGACGGCCACACCCTTGACGCCGAACGGTCCAGAGGTGCCCGCGCCTTCAAGATAGAGCTTGAAGATCAAGCGGACGGTCTCGGCATCAACCGGATCAACGGCCAACCGCTTCTTGACCTTTGAGCCCCGCCGCTCGGCCTCGACGATTCGATAGCCCAGAGGCGGCGTAGCTCCGTTCCAGAAACCCTGCTTGGCGCTCTCGCGCATGGCGCGGCTTACGTTCTTGCCGTTTTCCTTGGAAGTGTACTCGTCGAAGATGCCGATGATCTGGCGCATCATCTGCTGCGAGGGATCATCACCGGTGGGCTGAGTTACGGAGACGACCTCGACTCCCTGCTTGTTGAGCCGCCGGATTGTCAGCTCCATCTCAGCGCCGTTGCGAAAGAAGCGCGAGAAGGCGTGCACGCAGATCACATCGAAGCGCCGCTCACCCGAACGAGCGTCCTCCAGCATGCGCTGGAAGACGGGGCGACGGTCGTCGGTAGCGGACGCTCCAGGCTCGATGTATTCGTCGACGACTTCCCATCCTTGCGCTACGCAAAACCGGCGCGTGAGCTCGCGCTGTGACGGGATCGACACATCGCCAACAGCCTGGCGGCCGGTGCTGACGCGGAGGTAGACGACTGCATGTTTCGGCAGCGCGCCGGGAGATTGACTAGCGAAGGTCATGGCAGCCCCTTTCAAGGCACGTCGCCTCGAACGCCGAATGCGGTCGCGGCTCGCCTGATTGCCGTGCCCAAAGCTTAGTTGAAACGCGAAAGAAAGTCGTCGAGGGCATCCGCAAGCAGCCTCTCGACGGCGAGGAGTTCAGCAATAGTAAGCTCATGATTGGGCAGGAGATCGGTCTCGACGTCCAACTTTGTTTCGGCTGGGTAAAAGCCTCCGCGCCGAGCGTGGTGATCGGTTCGGCGCGCCGCGAGCGGAGGCTCTTCAGGGGTCGTGCTGGGCTTCGACAGGATCTTGGCCGGCATGGGGCGAGAGTGCCGCCATCCAAGAACCGCGCCGACCGCAGAACTTGGGATGTTTCCGCGGAGGTTCTGCCCCTATGATCGATTCTGCCCATCACAATTCGATTATCCCGCGACTTCGTAGATCTGCCTTGCGCTTCCTCAACGTGTGCTCGATGGCATCTTTCAAGCCGTCGGGTCTTACGAGACATGCGTCGAGCACAACTGTGCAGAGATTTTCAAATGGACCCTTGGCTGTCGCCGTCGCCCGGCGCCCGATAATCGCGTCAGCTTTGTCCGCGAGGTAGGTGATGAGAGTTTCGCGAACAAGATTGGGTTCGACTCCGCCAGGATCGGGCTTGTCATCCGCAGTCCATTTATCGATCGGCGCCTTGATCTCGGTGAGTGCGTCTGTAAGCATTTTCAAGCCGTCATCCAAGCCTCGATCTTTTCGCTGTTCGTTTCGGTCTGTTCTGTCATCGAACGCAAGCTTTTCCCTGCGCATGGCTTCATCAGCTAGCCAGAGTCCCATCGCGAAGTGCGATTCGCGCGGGAGGATTTCTTTGAGACGAGCGGGCTCGTCCCGAACGTCATCGATCAGCGCCTGTAGCGCCGTCTGGAATCGTTTTAGTCGTGCAACCAGCGCCCGACGACCGGCGCGGTCCGGATACTTGTCAGCCCGACGTTTGAGGTCGCGCAGTGCATATTTGATGGCGTGTTCCAGCTCATCTGCCTGGTTAACGTTTAGCTTGAGCCCTTTGACCAGCTCACTCCAGACATTCTCCTCAGGGAACTTTGGTACCGCTTGCTGTTTATCTGCCACGGCGCGCCTCTTTGATCACTTCCAGGTAAGATCGTTGGGCCTGAAGCCCCGTCGCCTGGATATAGTGCTTTTCCGTCGTGGCCAGCGATCGATGGCCCAGAAGCGGCGCCGCGGTCCGGACGCGGGCCGGGTCGGCGATCACGAGCGTCGTGGCCGCCGCATCGCGGAAGGCATGCGGATTGATGGACTTCCCGAACGCCTTGCGGGTCCTGAGCTCAATACGTCCGGAGATGCCTTCAGGGCTCAGAGGTGAGCCGTCCGCGGAGATCCAGATCGCTTCGCCGACAGCGCGCTTCCAGCGTCCTTTCCGCGCGATCAGCGCTGGCCTCCAAATCTCAATATACTGCTTCATTGCATCAACGAGCACCTCAGCAAGCGGAACCTCGTACGGTGCGCCATTCTTGGTTTCCGATCCCGCAAACGTAACCATAAAGCCATCGCGCTGTCGGATGAGGTTCTTGCCAAGTTTAAAGTTCACGAGGTTGCGACGGCGTACGGGATGGAGCGCCAGGAACGCAATGATGAGTCCATCGCGAAACGCGAGGGCCTCATCGAGATTGATAGAATCTCTTGCTCCTGCCATCAGACGCGCACCCAAATCCACCAATTCATTCGCCGGCCTGATGTGGCCCTTGCTGCGCACAGGAATGGCTTTCGACCGCAAAGTGGAGATGTAGCGGTTGATCGTGCGCGGGTCGAAAGTTGGATCTATGGCCGTAACAACTACGCTGATCTCGCACAGGCGGTTTACGATCGTGCCGTCCGAATTTCCCGAGCTGCGCAGGTGGTCGACGTAGGCCTGCAGCCGCGCATTTGCGCAACGCTCCGCTGGCGCGAGATCTAAAGCATGAGGATCGTGGCGCGCGAGGTAGACAAGAAAGCGGCCCCAACCCTGCGCATATTTTGCGCGGGAGGTGGCGGCCATTTTTGACAGCTCTCCGCCGTCGTCCTCGAACAGGGACTGTGGCGCACAGGCTTTGGCCCACAACGCCTGGTCTGCCGCTGGCCACAGCTCGATAGGCCAGCACACTCGGGCGTGCGCTTCGATTTTGCGGCTCATCGCGTTGCCCTCCGTCGAGCCGGCTGGATCGGGGCGCGGCGTAAATCAGCTACAAAGGAGTGGTAATGACGCGCGGCGCTCGCCGACTCGGCACCGGTGTAAGCGCGCATGGTCGTCGCCACGCTCTTGTGGTTGAGCAGGCGACTAACCAGAGCGTACTCGCCAGGGTGGCGGTCGAGATAGATCTTTGCAGCGATGTGCCGGAAGAGGTGGGTATTGACCGGCGTTCCCATATAACGCTCGACGCGCTTACTGATCTGGGTCGCCAAGGTGACTGGCTTTTTCGGCTTGCCGTTCTCGCCCGGAAACAGGGCCTTCGTTGAGGTGCCGATCAGGAGATCGCGGTACTCAAGGCAATACCAAGCGATGAGATCGGCAACCTCCTTCGGCAACTCCATCAGGTACGGTCGGTCGTTCTTCACCTCGTCGGCTGGGATCTGAACGTAGACGCGCTTGCCTTGTGCGATGATGTGCCTTTCCAGATCGAGCGCTGCAAGATTTGCAATCCGCATCGGGATGGCTTGCAGGATCGCAATCGCGACAGCCAGCTGTGCCGTCACGGCGTCCACGGCTGTCTTGTGCGGGGCTCCCCTGATTTCATCGGCGAGACGTTGGGGCAGCTTCAGGAATCTCTGCACGATCTCCGGAAGGTTGAACGGCATGAGCCGTTCGCGGTTCTTCTCGGTCAGACCGTTCGAACGTGGCGACAAACGGGAAACGATCTTGCCGATCTTTGCGAGTTCCACATCGTCGACCTTGACCCAATACTTGGCGGCAGCCCTGAGCGCATTTGCCAGGTTGAACGCGCCGGCCCGGTGTTCACTTTGGCCCCGGCGGAGAACGTGTTCCAGGATCTGCTTCATGGGTTCGAAACGGGCAATATCGGAAAGCGTTTGGACAGATCCAGGCGACAACCCTGCTACGACCAGCGCCGAGGCTGCCGCACGAAACTGGTATTCGCGGGTCTTCAATGTGAGCGGCCGCAAGGCACGCAAGGGCCCGTCTTCGTCAATCACCGAGCCCGACAGGACTTTCAGGTAGGCGTCGACATCAGTCTTGAGGCTTTCAGGAAAATCGCTCCAGGGACGGACGTAGATTGTGCGCTTGTCCTCGCGGGGAATAACCAATTGCGGCCACGCGGGGACCGTTTGCACCAACTTGTTCCAGCACCAGACGATCCCGTCCCACGTCTTCTCCGGCGTGGCGCGCAGGCGGTTTTCGACGATCGCATCGCGGAAGGCGTAGAGGTCAGTGAGCACGACATGGCCAGGTTCCACGCCACGTGCCGAAAGGAACCTCAGAAGAGCGCTCAGTCGATACCAATTTGAGCACGGCAGTCCATGGGTCAACTCAAGCCAGGCGGCTGATACGGACGTCTGCTGGGCCGAGGCCATGACGTCGGCTTTCAATTCCAGCGCCCGGTTCAGAAGGGCACGAACATTATTCCAGCGCGACCGACTGATTCCTGCCGCTTCGGGCGAGACCTCCTCCAGCCGGCGGCGCAAGAGCCTCACGTTGAGCGGCAGCTCGCAAGGTGGCGCTCCCAGCGCCTTGGCTACGGTCCGGATGGCGCTGATGCGGTCGCGCTTCTGGATCTCTGTCAGATCGGCAGCCTGAACCGCCGCCACGAGATCGGCGAGTGTGGGGTTGGAAGGCTCGGGAAGGGGCATACGGACCTCGTGATGACAGCAGCGGACTGTGGCGGAAAATCGTGATTATAAAAAACCGTAAAAGCAGGTCAATGTTAGTGTTATATAATCACGACATTCTTATATCTCATTGCAAATAAGAAGTTATCCATCAACGCCAAGACCTATCACAGCAGCGCCCGAAATGCGTACCGAACGGCCCACACGCACGCATGCAATGCGCCCGTCGGCGATCATGCGCCGCACGGTGCGGGAACTGACCCGCAACGATGCAGCCACCTCGTCTATCGTCAGGAAGGAGAGGGCGGTTGACGGGGCATCGGAGTCGTCCTTGGCACCCTGATTCGGCCCAAGGTTGTCGGTCCGCTCGGTAATCCAAGTCGGCAGCGTACTCGAGCGGGCGGGGCGAAATGCAGAATTGGAGCGCGAGCGAGGCATCGGCGCAGGATGGCAAGAGTCAGACGCACCGCCGACCGCAAAACCCAGACCGGGTTGCGGATGGTTTTGCGATTAGGATGATTGGCAAGCAACTCGACCGGTTGAACGGCCGCTATCGGCGGTAAGCGGACTTTGGCTTAGAACGCGCGCTTCGGTCTCTCGATCACTGCAGATGATGAGAAAAATGGGGCCGGCGCGCGCACCGACCCCGATTTCTCCAATCTCGAACTGACGCTTGAACTATTTCAGGATGGCTTCACGTGTAAGCACGTCTCCCATGAGCGTGCGGATGCTTCCGCGTGCGGCCTGTTCCTGGTTGGACTTGACGAGCGAACCGGCAATTTCAGCTTGCACCGCGTATTGCTTGGAGATCGGAGTAACAAACGCAGCCAGGTTCTTGTACTCAGTCGCGAGAAGAATGTCGGGTTCATTCTGGCGCGGGTCCTGAACGAGATAGACCTTATAGTCTAGGATGATGCCTCTCTTCTTGAGGGCTTCCTGCTGCGCCTTCCAGGCGGTTGAGAGCCAATTCATGTAGTCATCAAAGTGACCATCCTTCGTCTGGACTTGCGCAAGATCCCAAACAGGGCCGGTTTCAAATGATGGCGAATTGTCGTCTGCGGCCAGGGCCTGCACATAATCGGCAAGCTGCTTGGTCACACCCAGGTGCAGACCACCGCCCGTTATGCCCACCTGGCGGCAGAGCCGGTCAAGACAGCCGCGAACGACGTGTCGGCGATATTGGCGGATGCGCTGGCGGGGTGAGGGACGCCAAGACACAGAACTGCGCAGTCGCTCAATTTTCCACTTTGTGCGGATCAATTTCGTGAATTGGGAGATCCCAATGATTGAGTGTCAATTCCCAGCGCTGTTGCTCTTCGCGTGACAAGGTCGTCCGATCGGGAAACAGGCTTCGCTCCACCTCGGATTCGTGCTTGGATGCATCATAGTTTGGGTAGTTGATGACTACCCGAAAGTCCCAGCGGGAATCTTCGCTGGTATGAAGGCTTGGTCGCTCAACAATATAGTTCGTTACGTAGCCAAGTTGTTTCTCGCGATCCAGAATCGCAATCTGGTATCGTTGAAATATCTTCCACCATTCGTCCTGATGTCCATAGCGAATGCGATAGACCCATTCAACCTGATAACTTGACGTATCGGTCGAACTCGCCGCAGCGGGGCAAATTCCGATTGCCAGAATAACTGTCGCGAGGCAGGCCGACACTCCAAAACTGCGCATTCGCAACTCCGCTAATCATCAATCGACGTCGAGCCGGCGCTATGACACAGCGCCGCACCGCATCCCTTACCACATAATGTATATCGAATCACTAGACATGAACAAGTGCTTTTTCTATGGTGGACCCGTCGCAACCGCTCGCGTTTCAGGAACATCACATGGCATTCGGACCCAAAAGATTAAGCAAGCACGCCCCTGCGCGCTCCGGGCCGATCGCCGGAAGCTTGCTGCTCGTGGCCGTGGTTGCGAGCACGCCCGCACACGCAACATTTGGCTATTTTGCTGACGGCTACGGCGTTCAAGCTGAGGGCCTGGCAGGTGCCAGCATCGCCTATCCCAAAGACAGCCTCGCCGTTGCTACAAATCCCGCGTCACTGATCGCGCTCGGAAACAGATTTGATATCGGCGCCGACCTGTTTCTGCCGAGGCGCGGCGCTTCAATTGTCGGCAATGGTGCTGGTCCAGATCAATCGTTTGATGGAAGCGGCGTTAGTGATTTCCTGATTCCCCAGATCGGCTATGCGCACGCTCTGAATGAGGATTGGGCCGTCGGAATTGCCGTGTACGGCAATGGAGGCATGAATACTTCGTACAGGACCAACCCATTCGGCAGGTTCGGCGCGACGGGCGAGGCCGGCGTTAATCTGGAACAGCTGTTTGTGTCTCCGACGGTTGCCTATCGCATTGCGGATGGCCAGAGCATCGGCGTCTCTTTCAATCTTGGTTATCAACTGTTCAAGGCCGAAGGGATCGGGATTTTTGGCGGATACTCGTCAAATCCGACGGCGATCTCGAACAATGGAACCGATCATGCGTTCGGTTATGGCATCCGCATCGGCTATCAGGGTCAGCTGACGCCAGACCTCACCGTCGGAGCTTTCTGGCAGTCAAAAACCTATTCCGGCCGGTTCAAGAAATATAGCGGCCTGTTCGCCGAACAGGGTGCCTTCGACGCGCCGTCGTCATTCGGCATTGGTGTTGGCTACAAGCTGACGTCTGATCTCGACGCAGCGCTGGATGTGGCGCGGATCGACTACAGCGACGTGCCGTCCGTTGGGAATTCTCTCAGCCAGCTATTCCTGGGCCACCCATTCGGCGCGAGCAACGGACCCGGCTTCGGCTGGCGCGACGCAACGATCGTCAAGCTTGGCCTCAACTACACAATCTCTCCCGCCTGGCAGGTACGTGGCGGTTGGGGATACACAACCCAGCCGGTACCTTCCAGCCAGACCTTTCTCAACATTCTGGCCCCTGGCGTCGTGCAAAACCATTTCACGGGTGGCGCGACCTGGACGTCGGATGGCGGAACGGAGGTCAGTGCGGCGGTCATGTATGCGCCGCAAACGACCGTTCACGGAAGCGGTTCGATTCCGGTCCCATTTGCCGGCGGTGAAGCGAACATTCATTTGAGCGAGGTAATCGTCAGCCTCGCGGTCGGATGGCACGTCTAACTTTAACGGTTCGTCGATGGTCATATTCGATCCCAAGATGGTCGAGAGCGCGGCGCTCGGCGGAGCGTTGATCGGCGCGCCAGCGGCGGGCTTGCTCTTAGTGGACGGACGCATTGCCGGCGTCAGTGGTATTCTGGGTGACGCGGTGCGGCTCCGGCCTGGGCTTTGGCGCTGGGCATTCCTTGTCGGTCTCGCAACATCGTCATTTGTGGCGCCGCTCTTCGGAATCAAGCCAGTTGTGCCGACGCATCAACTGGGTTTCGCCGGCCTTGTTGTCGCCGGACTGCTCGTAGGGTTTGGCACACGTCTGTCGTCCGGTTGCACGAGCGGTCACGGCGTCTGCGGACTGTCTAACCTTTCATTCCGCTCCCTTGTAGCGACCTCGACATTCATGGCGGTCGCCGCACTCACTGTCTTTCTCGTTCGCCATGGCGGCGATTTGCTGCAGAGGTCGTGACGATGCGTGGCGCTGCGAACAGGTTGCTTCTCGTTGTCACGTCTGGCCTTTTCGGACTGTCATTCGGCTTTGGCCTCCTGCTCTCCCATATGGTTGATCCAGCGCGCGTCGCCGCGTTTTTGGACTTCACCGGAAACTGGAACCCGGCGCTCGCCTTCGTCATGGGCGGCGCAATCGTCGTCGCGGCGCCCGCCTTTGCTTACGCTCGCCATCGTCGCCACGCGCTGATTGGGGTCGCATTTGATCTGCCTGACCGCTTCAGCGTCACCCCGCGTCTCGTGCTTGGCGCAGCACTGTTCGGCATCGGTTGGGGCTTGAGCGGCATCTGTCCCGGCCCTGGAATAGTGTTGGCTGGCAGCTTGAACGGTCTTGCGCTGGCTTTTGTTGGCTCGGCTGTCGTGGGCAGTCTGCTGAGCGATCTGCTCCGCAATCGTGTCTAGGAACGAATGAACGGCGGAGCGCCACGCAACGCCCCCAATTCCTCAGCAAGGAGACTTTTGAATGTCGGAACTCAGCAAATTGCATCAAGAAAAGCCGGGTCGCGGACGAATATTCAATTCGATCACAGAGACGATTGGCAACACACCTTTGGTGCGGCTGGCGCGTTTGCCGCAGCAAGCCGGCGTTAAGGCCGACATTCTGCTGAAGCTGGAGTTCTTCAATCCAATCGCGAGCGTAAAGGACCGTATTGGCGTCGCAATGATCGAGGCGTTGGAACGAGACGGCAAGATTTCACCGGAACTTACGACGCTGGTGGAACCCACGAGCGGAAACACCGGCATTGCACTCGCGTTTGTGGCAGCCGCCAAGGGCTACAAGCTGATCCTGACAATGCCGGAGTCGTTTTCAATAGAGCGCCGCAAGATGCTCACGCTGCTTGGCGCAAAGCTAGTTCTGACCGAAGCGGCGAAAGGCATGAAGGGAGCGATAGAGAAGGCGCAGGAGATTGCTGCCTCAACACCGGGTGCCGTCAGCCCGCGTCAATTCGACAACCCCGCCAATCCCGAAATTCATCGCCGAACGACAGCCGAGGAGATCTGGAACGATACTGGCGGAAAGGTCGATGCTGTGGTTGCCGGTTCGGGCACCGGCGGGACAGTTACAGGCGTTGGCCAGGTCCTGAAGAAGTACACAGATTCCAAGGTCAGGATTATCGCCGTAGAGCCAGAGGACTCGCCTGTTCTCTCCGGTGGGAAACCGGGACCGCACAAAATACAGGGCATAGGTCCGGGTTTCATTCCGTCCATCCTGGACCGCAGCGTCATCGACGAAAGCATAACAATCTCGAACGTCACCGCGATCGAGACCGCTCGTAAGGTGGCTCACCAGGAAGGAATACCGGTTGGTATTTCGTCGGGCGCCGCGATCGCGGCGGCATTCGAAGTTGGTGCGCGTCCAGAGTTTGCGGGGAAAACCATCGTCGTGATCGTACCCTCGTTCGCGGAACGCTATCTCTCAACGGCGCTATTTGATGGACTGGATATTCCAAGTTGAGACGGGGTCTTACCTCAATGTTGCGTGTTTAGCGTCTTGGGGTGAACCTATATCCGGTGGGTCCAGAGAGGAGTTCGCCGCCAATGAGCGAAACCAACGCCGTCAAGGATCTGGTCGTTCGATTTTACAATGCGCTTGCCCAGGGTGATATCGAAACGTTGCAGGCGCTGGGACGGCCCGACTATATCCAGCACAATCCGTATTTCGAGACAGGCATCGAGGGATTGGTGAAAGCGATCCAGGCGCAGCCAGCACGTCAGGCCGGGTCGCCACCAATTCCACCGCTGGAATTCGTTCGCATCATCGCTGAGGGCAATTTGGTGATGACGCTGCGCCGGATGCCCGCGCGGGGCAAGCGGGCGTCGTTGACTGGAGCCGAAATCGCCAACGTCGACATATTTCGAGTTCAGAACGGCAAGGTCGCCGAACATTGGGACTACCAGGAGCAGTTCCCACGTGGTGACAGTCCGCCCCGCAACGATAACGGTCGCTTTTAAAGCGGCGACGTCTGGGCCGAGCCTCGAGCGCTTAGCGTCCGCGGGACGCCGAAATCTGACGCAGTGCGCGCACGAGGCAATCCACGTCGTCATGCGTATTGTACAGCGCCAGAGATGCGCGCACCGTCCCTTCGACGCCAAATCGGCGCAGGATGGGTTGGGCGCAATGATGGCCTGCGCGCACAGCGATTCCATATTGATCCAATGCGCTGCCAACTTCTTCGGGCGTGAATCCGTCGAGAAGAAATGAAACAACGCTCACCTTTTCGGGCGCCGTCCCGATGATCCGCAGGCCGGGAATGCCAAGCAGCTCCTTGGTCGCGTAGCCCAGCAAATCGTGTTCGTGGCGTTCGATGTTCTCAATGCCAATCTTCTCGAGATAGTCCAGTGCTGCCCCCAATCCGACAGCGTCGGCGAGATTTCCCGTACCGGCCTCGAACCTGGCCGGTGCGGTCTGGTACTCTGTCTTCTCAAATGTGACATCCGCGATCATATTGCCGCCGCCTTGCCAGGGCGGCATCGAGTTGAGGATGTCACGCTTGCCGTACAGCGCGCCGATGCCGGTCGGTGCAAAGATTTTGTGCCCCGAAAACACAAAAAAGTCCGCGTCGAGCGCCTGCATATTAACGCGTGAGTGCGCGACGGACTGCGCGCCATCAATCAACACCTTCGCGCCGGACGCGTGAGCACGGGCAATGATAGCGTCGATCGGGACCACGGTTCCGAGCGCGTTGGAGACGTGTGTCACTGCAACGATTTTGGTGCGATCAGACAGCAGGCGCTCATATTCTTGAAGCAGAATTTGCCCGCGATCGTCGACCGGAATGACGCGAAGAAGCGCGCCCTTCTCCGCAGCCAGTTGCTGCCAGGGCACAATATTGGCGTGGTGCTCCAGATGCGAGACAATGATTTCGTCGCCCGCTGAGACGTTCTGGCGGCCCCAGGACTGCGCGACGAGATTAATGGCCTCGGTCGCTCCGCGGACAAAAACGATCTCATCCGACGATGAAGCGCCAAGAAAGCGCGCGACGGTCTTTCGGGCATTCTCATATGCATCGGTCGCGCGTGCGGCGAGTGTGTGGGCGCCGCGATGAACATTGGAGTTCTCGTGTTCGTAAAAGTAAGCGAGGCGCTCGATCACGGCCTTCGGCTTCTGCGTCGTTGCGCCATTATCCAGCCAGATCAGCGGGTGGCCGTGGACTTTCTCGGACAAAATCGGAAAGTCGCGCCGAACGGCTTGAACGTCGAACACAGGATGGCCGCCGGCATCCAACTGGGAGAGATTCTGTTCAACCTTGGGCGACGAAGTGTTTGCAGCCGGCTCGGCCTTCAAAGAAGCCAGCACGGGAAAAAGGTCTTCGACGCCTGGCAAAAGATCCGGGCGTGCCGTCAGCCAGTCCACATGATGACCTGTTTTCGCGGCGGTCGCATCGCGCGCGAGCGACTCAGAAACGATGTACAGACCGCCGTGCTCGGGACGTTCTTTCGCTGACGCAAGTGAGTCGGGTCGTTGACTGGGCGCACCTTTGCTTTCGACCGGCGCAGTCCCGATAGTCGGTGCATCGCTGGGCGCTAGTCCGATCCCGCCAAGAGAGGGCGAGACATGTGAAATTTCAGGTCCCAAACCTGCAAAGCCTGACGGCGGTAGGCCGGCTCCGGGCACGCCAATCCCCGATCTGTCCGGAATCGGCGTGTTGCCAAGCGGAATCGAGTCCGGCGCTAGCCCGGAAGGAGAAAGCCCAACGCCGCCGACTGAGACTGGCGATGGGCTGAACGCGCCAAGATCCGTAGTCTCGCGCAAGGCTGCGTGCGTGCCCTGGCTGCCATGCGCTGTCGGCTCAAATCGGATACTGTCGGAGCCGGGTACGGCACGGAACATGGCGTTCGCCAATCGAGCCAGTTCCGCCTCATCAGACAGATATTGAGAGACGGAGCCTGTATCAGCGATAGATGTCTTTGTAGTCATGGTACTTGTCGACCTCGACATCCTCGAGCACGGCGAGCGCATCCTCGGTCAGGACGGCGAGCGAGCAGTAGAGCGAGATCAGGTAGGATGAAATCGCGTTGCGGTTTATTCCCATGAATCGCACGGACAGACCTGGGCTCTGTTCGCCGACCAGACCAGGCTGGAACAGTCCAACGACACCCTGCCGCTTTTCTCCCGTGCGAATGAGCAGGACCTTCGTTTTTCCCTCCACGACAGGTACCTTGTCCGACGGGATTAAAGGTATGCCGCGCCAGGTCACGAACGGCGAACCGAAGAGATTGACAGTCGGGGGCGGCACGCCGCGGCGTGTGCACTCTCGCCCGAAAGCGGCGATCGCGAGAGGATGCGTGAGGAAGAACCCCGGCTCTTTCCACACCTTGGTGATCAGTTCATCCAGGTCGTCGGGGGTGGGCGCCCCGGTGAGAGTGGAAATTTTTTGCGTTTCATCAACACTTGCCAGAAGTCCATAGTCTGAGCTGTTGATCAGCTCATTCTCCTGGCGCTCTTTGATAATCTCGATCGTCAGCCGCAGTTGCTCTCGGATTTGGTCGTGAGGACGGCTGTAAAGATCCGAGACACGTGTGTGGACGTCGACGATCGTCGTCACTGCGTTCAGAAAATACTCACGCGCGGGGTCTTCATAGTCGACAAACGTCTGAGGCAGTTCCGACTCGTCGCGTTTCGTGCAGGCCACCCTAATGGCGTCCGCGTTTTTTACTTTGTTCAGTCGATAAATGCCGGCTTCGACCGGAACCCACTGAAGTAGGTGCGCGAGCCAGCGCGGCGTAGTTGCGGACAGCTGGGGCACTGTCTTCGTGGCATTGGCAAGCTGGCGGGCGGCATTGTCGCCTAATGCCAATCGGGCTTCCGAAGTGTCGGCCATAACTACTACTCCTAATCAGTTGCGATAAGTGAGGATGCGGATTCCATGTGCAAGCGGGAGGTGCTTGAGGGCTTCTGGTGTGGTGTTTTTGCAGCGACCCCGTGCGTCTCAATCCTGTACCCAGGGTAAGCCACGATGACGCCATCCACTGAGGCTCCCGCGCTGTGCATTTGCGTCGAGGTCACCCTCAAACCCTTCTGAAACGTTGAAAGCGTGCGAATACCCGGCCTTGGTGGCTGCGGCCGCCGCGTCTGAGGACCGCTTGCCGCTACGGCAGATGAAAAGCACCGCGGCGTCGGCGGGCACTTTTGCGGACAGCTCCTTGAGGAAACGAGGGTTCTTGATCATCGCGGCGCCCGTCTGCCAAGCGACATGAATACTTCCGGGCACATGGCCGACAAACTTGCGCTCCTCCGCGGTGCGCACATCAACAAGCACTGCACCGTCTGACCGGAAGAGTTCGTGCGCGGTAGCTGGGTCCACGACGCCGGCGTAGGGCAATCCTTCGTCTTGCGCGCGCGCTCGTGTCAGCTGCAGCGATGCGGGTTCGGCGCGTGACGGACAACCATTAGGCAGCGTCGACGCTGGGGCAACCTTTTGTGATAGCTCGATGCTCACGATAAGGCATCCTTGTGCGGGGGCAGGGAATTAATCTCTAGTAATACGATAGTATATTAATAGTATGATCGCGGCGCCGTTCGCAAGAGGCCTGCGTCGTATTGTCGGAGGGGACGGACTAAACTCTGACGGCTGGCCGGATCCGGTTTCGGGCCATGGCTCCTGCGTCGTCTCAGGGCGTCATTCGATTGTTAAATTCGTGGGCTACGACCTTGCGGTGAATGAATTTTACGACGCCGGCTTGAGCGCGGGATAGTCCGTGTAACCTTCCGGACCGGGTGCATACAGCGTTTCAAGCTTCAATTCGTTCAACGGCGCTCCGGACTTCAACCGGGCTGGTAGATCCGGATTTGCTATGAACATCCGCCCGAAGCCGACCGCATCGATGATTCCGGCGTCGAGGTCTGCCTGCGATTGCTCAAGAGTGTACTGCTCGTTGCCGATCACGATACCGTCGAACGCCTTCTTGAGTGCTGGTGCAAGGCGATCCTGCCCGACATGTTCGCGAAGGAACAGGAAAGCCAGCTTTCGCTTACCAAGTTCGCGCGCAAGATAGCCGAAGGTCTGCTCGGGATTGGAGTCGCCCATGTCGTGTGCATCACCGCGTGGCGCCAAGTGCATTCCCACACGACTGGCTCCCCACACTTCGACGCAGGCGTCCGCCACCTCCAGATGCAGGCGTGCACGGTTTTCGATCGAGCCACCATAGGCGTCCTCGCGCTTGTTGCTGCCGTCCTGGAGAAATTGATCGAGCAGGTAGCCATTTGCTCCGTGAATCTCGACGCCATCAAAACCTGCGGCCAACGCGTTCTTTGCACCCTGGCGAAACGCATCGATGATCCAGGGGATTTCCGACGTTGCAAGAGCCCGAGGCACAGGGTAGGGCCGCTTGGGGCGGGCGAGGCTTACAAACCCCTTTGCAGCGATGCTGCTCGCCGAGACGGGCGCCTCGCCGTTTAAGAGCTCGGGGTCAGAGATGCGGCCGACGTGCCAGAGTTGCAAAAAAATGCGGCCCCCAGCAGCGTGCACTGCGTGGGTTACGATCTTCCATCCTTCCGTTTGCTCCTTCGACCATATTCCTGGCGTGCGCGGATAGCCTACGCCTCTGGCCTCAACGGATGTGGCTTCGGCGATAATCAGTCCAGCCGAGGCGCGCTGCACGTATTGCTCGGCCATGAGCGATGTCGGAACGCGTTCGTCCGGCGTTGCGCGCGTTCGCGTCAGCGGGGCCATGATGATGCGATTGGGCAGATCGAGATCACCGAGGCGCAACGGATCAAAAAGCGTGGTCATAGTCGATCAACTCCATTTTCTTAGGCGATGGGACTCATTGGCTCAAGACTCGCTCGACGGCCCGTCTGGCGAGCATATTTTCTTCGGGCAAGCCGATTGAAATGCGAGCCCACTGGTCAAGCGGAGGAAATCCGCGGGCGATTTCGATGCCGTGCGAAAGAAGTGCAGCCGCGAAGACATCATGCGGACGCCCGGTCTCAAAAAATACAAAATTGCCGCGCGAGTCGGCATGATTGATATGCCGGCGATCAAAAAGAGCGTTCCACTTGTCGCGCTCTTCGATGACTTTGGCGCGCGTCCTCGTCACGAAGCCTGCGTCCCGAAGGCTGGCGCCGGCTGCCGCGATTGCAAGCCGGTTCAGCGTATGCGGCTCGCCTACGCCCTTGCGCTTCAATGATCCGGCGAGTTCTGTCGGCGCCACGGCATAACCCATGGAGAGCCCAGCAAGGCCGTAGATCTTTGCAAAGGTTCGAAACACGACGACATTCTTTCCGGCTCGAACTAAATCGATCGCCGACCGGTCCGCAAAATCCGGCTCAAACTCAAGGTAGGCTTCATCCACAATAACGGTCGCCCGCCTCGAGACCTCCGTCAGAAACGCCTTGAAATGGCTGGTTTCCGTGACCGTACCAGAAGGATTGTGGGGATTGACGATATAGATCGCTCGCGTCCGCGCATTGATCTTTGAAGCAATCGCCGAAAGGTCGTTTTGGAGCCGTCGATCGAGAGGAACGCCAACGACAACACCGCCGCCGGGCGCGACAGCGTCGACAAGAGCCGTATAGCCGGGCTCGGAATATATGAATTCGCTTCCAGCGCCGCCGTCCAAAGCCAGTTGCAGGCCGAGAACATCCAAAATTTCACCTAAGACGATTTTGTCGGAAGAGATATCTTCGTTCGCCGCAATGCGGTTGGTCAGCAAAGCGGCATCGTCACCGACATAGCGACAAAGACGATCTGTCTGGTCCCGGATCGCGTGTATCGCGAGCGGCGAGGGACCGAATGGGTTCTCGTTGAGTGACAATCGGGCACGGCCCACCGGTTGCGTCCTCGCAGTTGCCGGCGCGAGAGAAGCTGCGAAGGCGAGTCCTCCCGCTTCCAGCCAATGGCGTCGCGTTATCTTCATTCAAAAGGTCTCCACGACTTCCATTCCAAGAAACGGTCTTCTGGCTGTGAATGGGCGTCCAGTCAGAAGGGGACAGACATTGTCATCGCTGGTGGTCCTCGTAAAGATTCTGCCGAAAGGCGTGAGAACGTATTTTCACGCCAGGCTCGAGAATGTTCTTTACTATACCGAATAGATATACTTTAATCGGGACGCTGTCGCTTGCGCGTTCGGAGGCGATGGCGGTTCTTCCCTGAACTTGGCGGGCCGGCTTGTCCGGCCCGTTTTTGTTTTGAGCGCGGTAGCGGTCGCGTCGCAGGTTCCTAGTCGGTCACGCTTGCCTCGCCAGACCTCAGGCCGGTAGAAGTATCGTGCGGGTCAAAACCAAGGCGGAAGATGCTTTCTCACAAGGCAAAATATGCCATCAAAGCGTTGATTGCGCTTGCACGCGCGCCGGAAGGCGAGCTACTGCAGGCGAGCGAGATTTCAAAGCAGCAGAACATACCCAAGAAGTTTCTGGACCTGATCTTCTTCGAACTGCGGGGACATGGCCTGGTCCACAGTATTCGAGGCAGGGACGGCGGCTACGCCCTGAGCATGCCGGCCGCGGATATCTCCATCGCAAGGATCGTGCGCGCTGTCGATGGCCCGCTTGCGCCGCTGCCGTGCGCTAGCGTGACGGCGTACCGGCGCTGCTCCGACTGCCGGAACGAAAAGACCTGCGAAGTGCGCAAGATGATGCGCGAGGTCCGCGATGCGGCGTCTGCAATCTTAGATAACACCTCATTGGCCGAAGCGGCGTCGCTGAATGAGCGTAAGCCGCTCAGCCCGCGCCAGCGCGCCGCGCGCAAGGCGCTCGTGCGCTAACCAGCCAAGTCCGGGCTCTGGGCCCGGACACACCTGCAAACGCTTCGAAATTTCCGACAGCACGTCTGCGGCCCGGCTGCGAATGCCGCGTCCGTAGCGTTCTGCATTTGGACTTGGGCCGGCGACGCGACCGCATCGCCTCTTTGGCCCTCTTTGCCGGAGAGGTTCAATATTGTGTAACCCTATCGATATGATATAGTAAGCGTCTTCGACAGGAGGTACCGGCATGAACTATCAAGCCATCGACGCTCTGAAGGGCGTACGCGCCAGCCTCAACTATCTCGTCCGAACCGAAAAGAAACCCTACAATTATACCTATGAACCGCCGCCGGGCGTGCCCGCACGCTTCGGCGAAGTGAATACGGTCGGCGACATTCTGATCCGCGATGCGCGGCCTATTGCCAGTTTGCTGTCCCTGGACGAGCAGGGCTTCGTTCTCCGTCGCCATGAGAGCCGCGTTTACGACTTCTACAACGAGGCGGAGCTTAGTCGTGTCTATTATCCCGAGATCGAAGAGCTTCTGAAGCGAGAGACCGGCGGCGAGAAGGTCGTGATATTCGATCACACAATTCGATCGATTCCCCGATTCAAGGCCGGTTTGCCCGGAATGCGAGAACCGGTCCGTCGCGTGCACAACGACTACACTGACAGCAGCGGACGTCGTCGCGTCACCGACCACCTCGAACCGGCCGAGGCGGAGGAACGCCTCAAGCGCCGTTTCATCGAAGTGAATGTCTGGCGGCCGATAAAGGGTCCGCTTGAAGACACGCCATTGGCTCTGCTCGATGCTCGAACTGTCGAGCCACAAGATCTGATTTCGAGTGATCTGATCTACAAGGACAAAGTCGGAGAGACCTACGCCGTGAGTCACAATTCGGAACACCGATGGTTTTACTTTCCGCGCATGCAACGCGATGAAGTTGTGCTGATCAAGGGCTACGATTCGGACGTGAACAGCCATGCACGGTTCACGCCGCACACAGGTTTCGACGACCCAAGCACACCCTCTACGCCCGTCGCTCGTGAGAGCATTGAAGTGCGGGCCCTGGTTTTCTTTGGTCCGGACAGATGAACGTACCGGTCGAGCTGCACGAACTTCAAGCTCTTGCTGACATTGGGCAGGAATCGAGGCCGGGCCTAGCGGGCGATAGTCTAATACCTCGCACAGACAACGTCGTGCTGCTTTGGAATGCTTGTCCGCACTCGGAGGAGGTTACCGAATACGACCAGCGCAACATCTATCTCTATGGTTTGCTCCTGGAAGCAGAATTCGAAGGCGCATCGGAGCGTCGCATGGCCGAAGTGTTCTTTCGAATCCCCTTCGAGCGTCGCCCGGATTGGGCCCTGAATGTTGTTCGGTCGCATCTCGCTCGTGCTCATTGGTTGAAGAAGAATTTTTATCCCTGGATCGATTGGTGAAGGCTCTCTGCCTTCTCCGATCGTCGAGCTATCAATTGCAAATGTGAGGAACGTCCCGCCGCGAAACGAACGCGTCCGGCTTTCGGCCGCCGCCTCCGTCCGCCACCCTCGGTTCGCTCTGCGCGCATTCTGACCGTGAAGTCCAACCAGTTCGCCTCGAGAGATTGTGGCAACGCTGGTTCACACGCCTCAACACAGATTCAATGGGCCTGACCATATTGTCCACGCCCACTCACGCCATACGGCCGTTCTCGTGGGCCAAGCGATTAACCCGCGTTGACTCTATAAAATTGGTCGACTTTAATTGTCGTCGAGGCGGCGTCCTGACGTAGAGACATAAGTTCCGCGGCGGCTTTCCGTCATGCAGGCATGAATTGCGTGCGGAGCACTTCACTCGAGAAGCGAAGTCGCTTGCGAGTTCACGCAAGAATGAAATTCGGTGGGAAGACAATGTTGGTGTCGACTGCAAATCGTATTGACGTCGCTGCTCTGAATCCGACAATTGGCGCACTCGTGCGCAACATCGCCTTGGACGGACCCTTGCCAGAGGAGACGATTGCGGATATTCGCGCGGCACTGTTGCAGCACAAGGTTCTTTTTTTGAGGATCAAAACCTTTCTCCCGCTCAGCAACGCGACTTTGCCAAGCGCTTTGGGCCTCTGCATGTCCATCCGGTATACCCTCACACGCCGGCGTCCCCGAGGTGCTCATTCTGGACAACCATCGGGAAAATCCGACAGATAACGACAATTGGCACACGGACGTTACCTTCATAGAGACACCGCCGATGGGCGCCGTGCTCTATGCCGAACGGCCGCCCTCAAACGGCGGCGATACGATATGGTCGGACAGCGAAGCCACCTTAGCGGCTCTATCGCGGCCGTTGCAGGCATTTTTGAGTACGCTTGATGCGGACCACGACTTCACGAAGTCTTTCCCGCCGCACCTTCTTGCTTCGAAAAACGCGGGCGCTGATCGCTATGAGCAGGCGAGGCGAGAGCATCCGCCGGTGATCCATCCCGTCGTGCGCACACATCCGGAAACCGGAAGGCCAAGCCTGTTCGTGAACTACGGCTTCACAACGCGCATCAATGGTCTGGCGCCGAAGGAAAGCGCAACGATCCTGCGGTTTCTTTTCGAGCACATTCAAAAGCCTGAATTTCAGGTCCGCTGGACTTGGAAGCGGGGCTCGCTGGCTTTCTGGGACAATCGCGCGACCCAGCACTATGCGGTGAACGATTATCTCCCACATCGCCGAATCATGCGCAGGGCGACGATCCTGGGCGACCGTCCGTTTTACGATCCACGCGCGAGCGCCTCATGAGAGAAGCGCATGGGGTCAACGGGTGGCACTGCGGCGCGTTCTTCGCAGCACAGTAGTCTCGGCGTAGTGGTTGAGCGGCAGCTCTACGATCTCTCGCGCGATCCTGGGAAAAAACGACTTGGCGGCAGAGGAGCCTGAACGCCTGGCCGCGCTGATTGCCGACTGAACGTTTATGCCCGCGAAACCGGTGTGCTGATCTTCAATGTCATGACGCGAAAATCGCGCTGCGCTTCAGGTTCTGTGAATGGGTATTCCATTTCGGCGCGAGCATATTGAATCCAGTCGCAAGGCGCTTCCACATTTTGAGCGTGTCAGAAACCTGTGGAGACACGCAAGTTCACCGACGCTCAGAAATGGAGCGGACCAGAAATCTGTTTTTTAGTTCGCAAGAATAGCGCATTCCAAAGGGAGTCCCATCCATCGGCCGAGCGCGGGTGTCGATGTTCCTGCGGCACAATACTGATCTCGGCGGCAAAGAAGACGCCGAAAACACAAAGTGTCGGCTCCAATCCAGCGGTTGCCCTTTCTTCGTTTCCGGGTGACATCGGTCATCCTGCTGTGGAGAAGCCCTAGGCCTTGTTCGTCTGGGCCTGCGTCACGTTGCTACCGGGCGGCACGCTCTGCGTCAGCCAAACATTTCCGCCGATGGTCGATCCCTTGCCGATGGTGATGCGGCCCAGGATTGTCGCGCCCGCATAGATGACGACATCGTCCTCAACGATGGGATGACGTGCATAACCCTTTGCTAGTGAGCCGTCTCCATTCAGCGAGAAGCTCTTGGCTCCGAGCGTCACCGCCTGGTAGAGGCGCACGCGCTCGCCTACGATGGCGGTCTCTCCGATGACGACTCCGGTCCCATGGTCGATGAAGAAGCTTCCGCCAATCTTGGCTGCCGGATGAATATCTATGCCGGTTGTTGAGCGCGCATTGTCCGCGATGATCCGTGCCGGCAGTGTCGCCCCGAGCTTGAATAGCGCGTGCGCCAGCCTGTGCGAGATGATGGCGTTGATGCCGGGATAGCCGAGCAGGATTTCCGGAATGCTCGTTGCCGCGGGATCGCCGTCAAGCGCCGCGTGCAGATCGCTCACCAGCAATGCCCGAATGGCCGGAAGCATTGCCGCAAATCTCTCGGTGATCTTGTGCGCAGTCTGGCGGACGATGTGTTCCGCGTCGCCCCGACCGTCCGCAACGAATAGCAGCCCACGTTGGACCTGTTCGGCGAGCGCATTCAGGCTGGTGTTGAGCGTTTCGCCGACAAAGTAGTCGACACTTTCCTCGGTCAGGTCCGGCCGGCCGCGATGGGTGGGAAACAGGACAGCCGTCAGTCCATCGGCTATCTCGGCCAATGCCTGTCGCGATGGAAGCGCTCGAATCCGTCCGTCCTGCCGGATATTGTGCGTGACCTCGCGCGAGAGGCGCAGTTCAGCGACGATCGGCCGGAGGTTCCAGTAGAGTTGAGACGTCCCGGCGTCGACAGGCTCCGGCTCGATTGGACGGCGTTGCGCGGTGTCAGCACTCATTCGTCACCTCATAAAAATTGTCAGGTAGCCTTCTGCGACGGTCCGGATGGGAGAACCAGCTTTCCCTTATGGTTTTGAACCGCGCCCCGATCCGCTCTCCGAACTTGGCAAGCTTGATGATCCGGTTCCGCCGGACAGCGATGAGTAAGGGAACAAGCGCGGCGGCGCCGTCTTCATCGCCCCAAGCGATGAGGACTTCGATCTTCCTCGCAAGGTGCCAGGCGGCATCGTGGTCGAACTCGGCGACCCACAAATCCATGGCGCGTCGCGCGCCTTCATACGCTGTTCGCGCCCACCGGGAAACTGCATTGGCCATCGCATAAACCGTAGTTTGTTCCCGCGGTTGCCAAAATCTGTAATCGCAAGCGCGGAATGGAGTAGACTTACTATAGCTAATTGATAGAGTATACAGACAACTTTGACAAGGTGACGGCATGACAAGCCTGAAAAGCTTTGGCCAGGGCCCGACCGACACCGAGCTTGTGCCCGATACCCGCCCGTACTTGCGCGTGGCCCACTCCGCGATCGTGGACAGACCCTCGGCCGCCGCGCTGCGCGTCATTGAGCGCCTTTCGGACAAGGGTCCCCGACCGGCAACAAACGCGACGGATGTAAGGCGGCGCTACGCGGATAGCCGAAGGCCGTTTCTCGCATCCATTGAGCCCGTCGAGAGCGTCATCCACGTTCGTCCGCCGATCGACCGGTCTCCGCCGATCACCGTTATTCGACCTCTGGGAAAGGTATCGGGCGCTCCGCTCCCCGCCATTGTCTACTTCCACGGTGGCGGATGGACGGTGGGAGATTTGTCAACCTACGAGCCGCTCTGCCGCCAGCTAGCGAATGCGAGTGGATGCGTCGTGGTGTATGTCGAATATCGCCTAGCACCAGAGCACCCGTTCCCGGCGGCATTTGAAGATGGACGCAACGCTCTTCGGTGGCTGCGCGAGAACTTTGAGTGGCTGGGCATAGACCCCGACCGCATGGGAGTTGGAGGTGACAGCTCTGGCGGGAATCTGGCGGCGGCGATCTGTTTGGCCGAGCGCAACGAAAGGACCCGCCACGTACCAGCCTTCCAGCTGCTGTTATACCCTTCACTCGACATGACGGCCTGCATGCCTTCGCACAAGGAGTTTGCGAGCGGCTATCTTCTCACCGCAGAGCTGTACCGCTGGTATCGGGGGAACTATGTCGCAAAGTTCGAGAAACCGGCACATTGGCGGCTGTCTCCTCTCTTTGCGCATGATGTCAGCGAGTTGCCGCCCGCGATTATTCTCTACGCGGGCTTCGATCCTCTTCGTGACGAAGCGGTAGCCTATGCGAGGCGTCTGCGACTTGCGGGAGTGCGAGCGGAGACTCTGTTCTTTCCGGACATGATCCATGGCTTTCTGACTATGGGTGGTGCGATACCGACCGCAGGTGTGGCGATCCAGCGTATCGCGGCACTGCTTCGGGGAATTGTCGATGACTGACTTTGGGAAACCGTTCAGAACTGCGACACACACTTACTCTCAAGAAGCGCAGAAAGCCTCTTTACTATACTAATTTAATAGACTTAAATCGGTGTGTCGTCGTCTTGGCATTTGGGGCGATGATGTTTCCTCCCTGAACTTGGCGGGCCGGCATGTCCGGCCCGTCTCTTTTTCAAAGTGGCGGCGTGCAAACTCTGGGAAACCTGGTGTGAATCGGCGCCGCGTCAATGCTTCGTCGACAGGAAGAACTCTTTGCCATCGGCCTCCACGGTGAAGGTCCGCTTGTATCGCTTCCCATCGAGCGTGAGCGTGAGCCGATATGGTCCCAGAGCCGGAATGACGAATGGCGCCATTGTGACAGCGATGCCGTGATTTTCCCGCGCCGAAGGTTTCACCGCATCTGCCAAGGCCTCCGAATATACGAGATTGCCCTCCGGGTCTCTCACCTGGAAGGCAGCGGAAAAAGCGCCGACACCTTCGCGAAGCAGAAAGACGAAGGTCACGGGCAGTGCAGTGGGCAAAGGTGTTGTCGCCGGAATTTGTATTCTCTCGGTGCCGATGAATCCAAATAGCGACATCTTGCCTCCCGGTTCGGCACGCACCGAATCGGCGACCAGCAGCCAGACGTTCTCGTCGCGCGGAAGAATGTTCTTCATGAGGCAGGTTCGGAAATCACTCTTCTTTCGTCAATCGGTCCTAGTGCGGAGATACGCGAAAGGCCTCGAGGTTTGGCTGCGTCACAGGAATCTCCGAGTGCGGCGTTCCGGCTGGCGCCCACTCGTAAGGCACAGGCTGCGCGCGGTAGACCCAGTTGGAGAGCACGGGAAACGAAGTGGTGGCTCCGACAGGCGATGTCGCGAAGAACGGACTGACATATTCCCAGACGATCTTGCCTTGCGGCGTGATTTGGAAAAAACGGCCATTCATGCCTTCGTCAACCAGCGTATTGCCATTCGGCAGCCGCCGCGCGCTGCTGATGAACGAGCTATAGAACGTCCAACCGGGACGGCCGCTGTTTTCTGCTGTGTACTGCCAGACGATTTCCTTCTTCTCAGGATCGATTTCGAGGATGCGGGACCCCGAATTGATGCCGAGGGGGGCAGGCGGATAGCCGCCTTCGCCCTGGTTGTCGAACACCAGCAGGTTGCCGGCGCCAGGAAGACCCGGTTCGATCAGATGCGCATCATGCTGGCCGCTGATCTGGTCGACCGCCCGCGGTACGTTCGAGCCGGGCTTGGCGGTGCTCGCGAAATTGGGGCCCAGAGTCCAGACAATCTTGCCCGACTTCTTGTCAATGATCGCGATGAAGTTGGCGTTACGCGAATCCACCATGATGTTTTCGGGGTCGAAGCGCTTGTCGCCGGAGTCGAACCAGCGGTTCGGGCCGAGCGGCGTCATATCATTGACGTGAAAATAGTCCGGCGACGTCGAAGCACGAACAAGCGCCAATTGCTCGGGCGTGAAGCCGATCTCGTCCAGATGTTCGGACGCCGCCCATTGCCACACGATGCGTCCTTCCGGTGCGACTTCATAGATGACGTCATCCAGGATCTTCGGCAATTTGAATCCTGCGACCGGGTGAAGCGAATTGGCGAGCAGAAGCGTGTTGCCGTTGGCTAGGCGGTGCCAGTCGTGATGCTGGCGTGCGGCGCCGTTCGGAGCCTGCTCGCCCCATTCCCACACTGTCTTTCCGTCCCAATCTAGCTCGCCCACAGTGCGATTGCGGAACTCGGCCGGCATGTTCGGCACGACGCCGGCACCGGCCCGCTCGTCCGTCGAAAGTTGAACGAGCACGTGACCCTGCTGGCCGCCCGACAATTGCGGATCGAGTAGCACGCTGGGAAAGCCGGCGAAGTCCCAACGATGGACTTCGTTTCCATTCATATCGATGAGATGAGTCTTGTGGTCTGTGCCGCCAAAGACCACGTAGCTGTTATAGGCCAGCTTTGGATCATAGATCGTCACGCCGGTGGGAAAGACAACCGGTACCGCAAGCGCAGAGACCGGAAAGATAGCCGCGAGCGCGGCCAACAGAAGCTGCGAAGATTTCATTGGCTTATTTCCCTCAATAGCTGACGCGGAGCGTCACGCCGACGGTCCTGGGATCGCCGAGCAACGCGCTGATGGCGCCGGAGTTGAATGCGACTTTTCCGATGGTCTGGTAGTAGTGCGTGTCGAACGCGTTTCGCGTCCAAAGCTCCAGCGTCCAGTGCTGGTCATCGGTCCTGACGCCAAGCCGCAGGTTCGTCACGCTGTAACTGGGCACGCGACCGTAGATGGAATCGTCCGCTGAGCTGAAGAAGCTGGTGCGATAGCTGACATCGCCGCCGACATAGCCGCCAAAACCGTCGCCGCCCAATGCTGCGAGCGAGTAGTCATACTCGCCGCCGGCGGAAAGCGCCCACTTCGAGGTCGCCGGCAATGCCTTGCCACTCAGATTGCAGGTTGTCGCGACCAGCTTGCCGGCGACGACGACGTATTGCTCGATCGGGCAGGGCGCGCCTGGATAGGACGTGTAGATCGCGTCGGTGTAGGCCGCGGAGAGATAGGTCGACAGGTCGTCGATCGGCTCAGCCTTAAGATCGGCCTCGAATCCGCGCGAACGCACGCCCGGAATGTTCGAGATGTAGTTCACGATGCCGGTCGAGGAGTCGACGATCGTGGCCTGATAATTCGTGTCCACGTCCCAGAACGCATCAGCGTTCAGAACCAGACGACGGTCGAACCAGGCCGACTTGAGGCCGACTTCGTAATTGTCTTCGTATTCCGGCTGCACGACACGTGGCACGCTGGCGGGAATATTCGTCAGATTGAGACCGCCCGACTTCGCGCCATGCGAGAAGGTTGCGTAGACATTGACGTCGGGGTCGACGCGATAGGTTGCCGTGACGAGACCGGATGGCGTTCCCTTGTCGGATGTCACGCGATATGGAGTCGGTGAAGTCAGTCCAACCGCTGCGCGCGTCGCACGGATCGCTGCCGCGGTCGCCGGCGGAAACAGGCTGAGATCAGGCCCGCCTTGCACGACCTGCGAGAAGGTTCCCGTCTTCTCCTCATAGGTGAAGCGAACGCCGCCTATCAGATCGAAGTCCGGTGTGACATGCCACGTTGCCTGACCGTAGGCGGCAAATGAGTTGATGCGCGGATCGGAGCGTGAAACGATTCCAACGCCATTCAGTGCGGCCTGCGTGACGGGGGTATTGGCGCCAAGAATCCAGATCGGAGCGTCGGCGCCATAGAACTGGGCGCCGAAGCCTTTGTCGTCCTCCCAGAAATAGTAGAGGCCACCGCTATATTCGAACGTCTCGTTGGCCGGGGAGGCGATCCGCAGCTCCTGGCTGAAATCGGACTGTTCATTGGCCTGACGCGCGCGGGTCAGGACGGACAGAGAGGTGATGTCGGCGTCGTTGTCCGGATTCCAGTTCCAGAACCGGAACGCGGAGATCGACGTCAGCCTGTAGCCGCCCCCGAACTGCCAGTCGGCCTGCGCCGAGACTCCGCCCTGCTCCATGATCTCGTGATAGGGCGAGTTGGCATCCGTGACGCGTGCGAAGGGATCAATCGGTAGAGGTGTGTATCCGGCTGCGAGAGAGCGTTGATAGAAATTGCGCGGGAGGGTTTGGCCGTTCGCGAGCGTCGTTATGACATTGGTGATGACTGTGATGCAGCAATTTTCGTGCTGGTTGTTGTAGTCAGCGATCACGCGCAGCGAAAAGTCGCCGGTCGGCTGGTAGAGAAGCTGGCCGCGCACACCATAGTCATGGAAGTCGGCGCTGCCGCTGCTGGTCGTTATGTTCTTGAGGAATCCATCCCGATCACTGTCGAATGCGGTGAGTCTGCCGAGCAGCGTTCCATCATCAGTCAACGGTCCGGATACCGAGCCATTGACATTGACGGCGCCGTAGTCGCCGGCGCTGAGCGCGCCCTTTATCTGTAGAGTATCTGTCGGCTCCTGAGTCGTGATGTTGATGGCGCCCGACGTCGTGTTCTTGCCATAGAGCGTGCCTTGGGGCCCGCGCAGTTCTTCGATCGTCGCGATGTCGGGCAGATCGAAGGTTGCTTCGGCCGGCCGGGGATAAAGAACGCCGTCGACATAGACGCCGACGCCGCCTTCAATTCCATCGTTGGTGAGACCAATATTGGTTCCCAGCCCGCGGATGCTGATATTCGTGTTGCGCGCGTTGAACGATACAACCTGAAGGCTTGGGACGAGCTGAGTCAACTTCAGCGTGTTGGAAATGCCGTTTGCTGCAAGACCATCGGCGGTCAACGCCGTCAGCGAGATGGGGACGTCCTGCTCATTCTCTGCGACACGCCGCGCCGAGACGACGACCGTTTCGACCTGATTTAACGCAAGAAGATTGGTGGAATCTCCCGCACTGGCGACTTCCGTGTTCGCTGCATCTGCGCCATGTGCCGGACGCAGCCCAAGTACAGTCAGAAAAAGCGCGGCGAACACCGCATAGTTCAACAAATCCGAAAACCGAAACGCCTTACGCATGCCAATCCCCTATTGAAACCCTCAATGTCTATCATTCCAGTATAGATTCGTTCTGCGCTTTGCAAGAATGTATAGTTGAATGATCGAGTATCTGTGGTATGAGTCCGCGTCATTGGCGGAGAGAGCGCACGTGGACACAGCGGCCTGGCACAGGGGCAAGCACCAATCGGTAGGGCGGCTGATCGCTTTTGCGTCGCTCGGGGTTCCGCTCGCCGCGGTGTTTCTCCCGCTCGGCGTTTATCTTCCGCCGTTTTACGCGCAGACCATGGGGCTTGGGCTCGGCACGGTCGGCCTAGTCTTTATGTTGAGCCGGTTTTGGAACGCGCTCTGCGATCCGCTGATCGGCATTCTTTCGGATCACACGCACAGCCGTTTCGGCAGGCGCAAGCCGTGGATTGCCGCGGGCGCGTTGGTCTTCATCTTTGCCGTCGCATCGGTCTATTGGCCGCCGCGCCATTTGAGCGCAGTCCATCTCGGCATCGCGTTGTTCGCTCTCTATCTGGGGTGGACCATGATCGGCACGCCCTTCGCGGCGTGGGCGAGCGAACTGTCGACCGGCTATCACGAACGCAGCCGGGTGCAGACCTTTCTTCAGACGGGCACCGCTCTGGGGTTGATGCTGACGCTGCTCTTGCCGGCGCTGCTCGACCAACTTTCCGCTCGCGACGCATTCGAAAAGATCGCCGCGATGGGTGGATTTGCGATTCTCACCTTTGTCCCAAGCGTTCTGCTGGTACTTCTGACATTCCACGAAAAGTCATATGTCGCGCCGGCACACCGCGCCTCGATATTTATCGCCCTTAGGCAGTTCGCGACGAACCCACTCGTCTTGCGCGTGATGGCGTCCGATTTCTTTGTTGCGACGGGTCAGGGCATTCGCGGCGCCCTTTTCGTCTTCTATGTCAGCGCCTATATGGGCCTGCCAAAGTGGGCAAGCCTTCTCTTCCTGCTGCAATTCGTGTTCGGCGTATTCGCCGCACCGATCTGGTTGCGCGTCGGATATCGTCTCGGCAAGCACCGGACGGTCGTCGCCGGCGAAATCACCCAGATCGCGATCAATCTGAGCCTGCTTTTCGTCGGGCCGGGCAATTTTGAGACTCTGTTGGCGCTCACGGTGGCGCAGGGCCTGGCCCAGGGCTCCGGAAACTTGATGCTGCGCGCGATCGTCAGCGACATCGCTGACGACCATCGGCTGAAGACCGGCAAGGAGCAGTCCGGACTTCTATTTTCTATCTTTAACGTGACCAACAACGCGGCCGCGGCTGCCGCCGTCGGGCTCGCCTATCCGCTGATTGCCTGGTTCGGCTTCGTCCCTGGGCACGCCAATTCGCACGTCGCGCTTTCCGCACTCGCCATTCTGTTCGCGGTGGGTCCGGCGACGGGTCACTTCATCTCTGCGGCATTCATCTGGCGCTTTCCGCTCGACGAGCAGCGCCACGCAGAACTGCGCACTGCGCTTGACGAGCAGGAACGCGCGCAACGTTTTGCCCGGGTCATGTCTTCTGACGGCGGGCGCAACCAAACGGCAGGCCGGACAGGTCCGGGTTCCGTATTTCCCCAAACCATCACGTAGGAGAACGACATGGGTGTGCATGAAAAGATCAAGGGCGACGCGCCTGAACTCGCCTACCGGCCGGTGGCCGGACGTATCGGCGCAGAGATTCTCGACGTCAAGCTGAGCGGGAAGCTGCCCGCCGAGACAGTAGCCGGCATTCGTCAGGCATTGTTGAAGCACAAGGTCATCTTCTTTCGGGATCAGCATCATCTGACGGATGCCGAGCAGGAAGCCTTCGGCAAGCTTCTCGGAAATCTCGTGCCTCATCCGACCGTTCCCAAGATCGAGGGTACAGAGAGCGCACTCAACATTCTGTCCGACGGCAGCTATGCCGCAAACCAGTGGCACACGGACGTGACCTTCGTAGACGCTTATCCGCTTGCATCGATCCTTCGCGCCGTTCACTTGCCGGCAAAGGGTGGCGACACGGTGTGGGCGAATACGGTTGCTGCTTACGAGCATCTGCCGGTTCCGCTACGCGAGTTGGCCGACAAGCTCTGGGCCCTCCACACCAACGCCTACGACTATGCCGCGACGCGCCCTGACGCGCCGGCCGAACGCGTGAAGCATCACAAGGAGGTGTTCGCATCGACCGTCTATGAAACGGAACATCCGCTCGTGCGCGTTCATCCGGAGACCGGCGAAAGGACGCTGTTGCTCGGAAATTTCGCGCAGAAGATCATTGGCCTGAACCCCCAAGATTCCGCGCGCATCATCAACATCTTCCAGGATCACATAACGCGGCTTGAGAACACGGTGCGCTGGCACTGGGCGCCGGGCGACGTGGCGATCTGGGACAATCGCGCAACACAGCACTACGGAATCGGCGATTTCACCGAGAAGCGCGAGCTGCATCGCGTCACCATTGACGGCGACATTCCGATTGGCGCCGACGGACGGCACAGCGTAACGCGCCGTAAGGAGATCAAGCAGCCCGATCTCAAAGTCGCTGCGGAGTAGAAGTTCAACTCGTCCCAACCGGCCGGGCGCCTAGCCCGGTCGGTTGGGATCTCACCAAATTGAAATGGTCGCTCATGAGCAGCGTATTGGTGGTTCTCAAGGACGTTCAAAGGACAAACGCGCACGGTGTGCGGTCGCAACGACATCGGGCAGGTGATGTCGAAATCGTGCGTTTGTGGGGGCCGTGTCCCTGGACTGCGGAGTTTTCGGATTATGACCGCAGCAACATCGATCTTTACGCGCGCCTGCTCCACGACGAGTCCGAAGGGGC
>Ga0265325_10000070_pt1 | contig 71030 bp, 41 predicted proteins | sample 41420metaG_FD_202090 | JGI IMG/M metagenome (GOLD analysis project Ga0265325, IMG submission 202090) | Rhizosphere microbial communities from Carex aquatilis grown in University of Washington, Seatle, WA, United States - 4-14-20 metaG | ecosystem: Host-associated > Plants > Roots > Rhizosphere...
CGTCGAACATGACGATGCCGTCGGGACCGACTTGCTTGCGGGCGTTCTCGACGAGTTTGACGAGACCATCAACCTGTTGCGGCGTGCCGGAGAACGGCATCGGTCCGGTACCGACTTTGGTTGCTTTCGGGGTCGGGTACATCAGCACCTTGTCGCGGGTTGGTCCTCCGAGCAGACGGTAGACAGGAACCCCCCATAGTTTGCCGGTGATGTCCCAGAGGGCCATGTCGATGCCGGCGAGCGTGTGGGTCATGAAGGGACCGCCGCGCATGTCGCGGTGCGACCGATAGATCTTCTGCCAAAGATGTTCGATTCGAGTTGGGTTCTCGCCGTCGAGCAGTTCGAACAGCGACCGCACGAGCGTTGCGGCGGTTTGCGTTTCGAGCTGGTCGATTTCTCCCCAGCCGGTAATGCCATGATTGGTCTCCAGCTTGAGGAACACCTTGCGGGCAACCGGCGTCGCCGTGAGTTTCGTCAACTTGATCGATGACGTGCGATCTGCGACGTTGGCCGCCGGATCATTCGGATCGTCGACGGCAAACAGCCCGCCGGGCTCACCTCGAGCGGCATTAGCGGTGAAGCAGCCGGCGGCCAGCGCTCCGATGGAAGTCAACAATTCGCGTCGGTTTGCCATCCAGTGTCTCCTGTGGTCGGTTGCGAGATCGGCCAGGCTCACGCGGAATCAAGCTTGCAGCAAAACCAAATGCGCCTTACCCGAGAGTCCATCCGTTGCGGTATTCCCGGCGGATGAAGGCGTCGGCTTCCGGGGCATTGGTGGCCTTGAGCTGTTCGGCGTCCCACAGGAGCTTCTTGCCGATGCGGTAGGCGACATTTCCCAGGTGGTTGGCCTCGGTGAGCAAGCCGGAGTATTCGAAATTGCACGTCGTCGGCGCGCCCGTCTTGCAGGCGTGCAGCCATTCGGCGTGGTGCCCCAGCGACTTGGCAATGAATGGTGCGGGCCGCTGGAAATCGGCGAACGACGGTTCGGGCAAGAGCGCGTGCTTCGAGTAATCAGAGAGCAGCATGCCTCGGTCGCCGATGAAGAGCACGCCGCTTTCCCATTTGGGAATTCGTCCTTCATTCCAGATCGCGGGCTTCTTGGTCCCCTGGTACCAGGTGAGCCGCACCGACGGCTGCTCCCCCCGTGGACCGTATTCATAAGTTGCCTGCATCGACGCCGGCGCCAGCTCGGGGTGGGGGGGCGGTCCGTGGGCTTCGATCGTCAATGGGTGCTTCAAATCGAGCGCCCAGAAAGGCAAGTCGATCCAATGGCTACCCAGGTCGGACATGGTGCCGTTGCCGAAGTCCCACCAGCGATACCATTTTGGTCCCGGCACGTAAACGCCGTTGAAGGGTCGCGCGGGCGCCGGACCAAACCAGAGCTCCCAATGCAGGCCGGACGGAACACTCTCGGTGGCGGCGGGGCGGTCTTGCAGGTGGACGATGTCGCCGTGACGCTGGGACTCTTCGGCACTGGGTTGCCAGCCCCATGCCCGCGAGACCCAAACGTGGACCTCACGTACCGGGCCCACGGCGCCGGTCTGAATCAGTTCGACGACGCGGCGGTAGTTGTCGTCGGCGTGGATTTGCGTGCCCATTTGCGTGGCGACTTTGGCCTTCGCGGCCGCCTCGCGAATCACTCGTGCTTCAAACACGTTGTGCGTCAGGGGCTTTTCGCAGTAAACGTGTTTTCCCAGTTGCAAGGCCGGCAGGGTTGCGAAGGCATGCGTGTGCTCGCAGGTGCTGACGACGACCGCGTCGAACTCACCGGCATGTTCGAACAGCTCGCGGAAATCGACGAACTTTCGCGCGTGCGGGTGCTGTCCGGCGGCGGCGTTCAGGTTTGCTTCGTTGACGTCGGCCAGCGCGACGATCGATTCCGAGGCGACCGATTGCAAGTTCGCTGCCCCACGTCCGCCGCAGCCGATTACCGCGATGTTCAGCTTATCGTTGAGTCCCCGGCCACGGACGAATGCCGGTGCCGCCAGCAAGCCCGCCGTGCCGGAGGCTGCCGCTCCAAGAAAGCGGCGCCGATTCAACCGCCCCTGTCTTTCGTTCGCACGACGATCGTTGGTATGCATTTTTGGTCCTTGGTTCATGTGAGGACTCGACGGCGATGAAGCGCCTGGCCCAAATCCGTCTGGCACCCCGAAAGCCCTTGCCATTGCGCGGTTTTGGGATGGGCCCTCATTGTGGTGTACAGCGTTGCCAACACGGCCGCGGACCGACGACGGGCAGTTCGCCCGTCAAGATCGCGGTGTGCGTCGCCTCGATCATGTCGTAGATCATCAGGTCACCACGAGCGCCGGTGTTGTTGTCGACCTGGGCCGAAGCGAAGCGCGCGTACGCCAGGTACTGACCGTCGGGCGACCAGGCGGCGTATGTGTTCATCGCAGCCCCCTCGGTCAACTGTTCGGCAGGAGATTTTCCGTCGGAGTTGACCACGAACAACTGGATCGTGTTGTCGGCCCCTCGGCCGCCGAAAACCAGTTGCTGGCTGTCGGGCGACCAGGTGGGGTAGAGGGCGTAGATCTGGTCCTTGTTCAACAAATCGACCGGCTGAGTCCCGTCGGCCTTCATCATCCACAGCCGGAACGAACCGGTGCGGTTTGAGGCAAACGCGATTCGCGTGCCGTCGGGCGAACACGCCGGATCTGCGTCATAACTCGGATCGTTGGTCAGATTCACCACATTCTTGCCGTCGGCATCCATCACGTAGACATCGGGGTTGCCGCCGCGATCCGACGTGAACGCGAGCTTCTTGCCGTCATGCGACCAACAGGCGTTGCGGTCATTCGCCGGAGAATTGTCGAACGGCGCCACCGACAGGCTCCCGACGTCGAGCCACTGCAGCCGGCTACCTCCTTCGACATGTGAAGCGAAGGCAATTCGCTTGCCGTCGGGCGACCAGCACGGCTCGGTGGCGCTGGCGAGGTCCTTGGTCAGCCGCGTCACGTTCTTGCCCTTGACGTCGAGCGAGATCAGATCCGAGCCGCCGAAGCGGTTGGTCGAGACGACCAGTCGCGGACTTTCGTCATCGGCCGCGGCCGCACCGGCAAATGCCGCAATCACAGAGCACGCTGCCAACAGGCACGAAAAACCGCGATGCATGCCTCGCACTCCGTGATTGACGATGACCAGGTTCAATACCCACATCGAATATAATCACTCGCCCCCCAGAGTGCATCCCTGGTGTAACGGGACGGCTACTTGTTTTCCTCCGGGCTCGCCGCCGGCGGCAATTGTGCCTTGAGGGCCGCGTCGAGGGCTTCGAGTGACTTTTGCAATTGGCTTGCTTGCACGAGTAAATCGGCGACTTGTTTGGCCAGGTTCGGTGGTGGCTGCTCGGCGTTCCCTGCTTGGCGCGTTTCTTCAAGGAGACTGACTGTGAATCGATTGCCTGACAGGATCATCGGCGCCGTAAACGTCACGTCAGTCCTGAACGGCGCCAATTCCAAGGTGGAAAACCACGCCGCGCGTTGCTCAGGTGTGACGGTGAGCGTGGCCGGCTTGCCACGCCGCAGCAATTCGAGCTTGGCCGACCTGACGCCGATTTCCTGAAGCTGCGCCGTCAGTCCTTCGATGGTCGTTAGTGCTTTGCCGTCGAGCTTGAGCAGCAGGTCGTTAGCCATCACGCCGGCCTTCGCCGCCGGGCTTTCCCCCTCGACACCCGTCACCACCAGGCCATCGCCCGCCGCAATGCCAAGCTGCGAACGCAACGTGTCGTCGGCGCTTGCCAGGCCGACACCCAACCAGAATTTCGGAGCGGATGCCAGGCCGTCCGACAAGGCAATGGCCAATCCGAGCACCGGCGACTGGGGAGTCACTACCACCGACTGCTTTTGCCCAGACCGAACCGTACCCAACGTCGTGGCTTTGTCGACCGCGGCCTGGAGCAGGTTTTGCAGTCCCTCCACGCCCGTGATGGGTTGCTCGCCGACCGTCACGAGCACGTCGTTCTTCTGGATGCCGGCCTTTGAGGCCACGCTCTCATCGGCAACGGAGGTTACCACCACTCCCTGCCCCTCGGCCAGCCCCAGGTGGGAGCGAAGCACATCGTCTACACCGATAGCCTCGATGCCGATCAGCGAGTTGGAGCAGGTGACGAGATTGCTCCATAGCACGACTTCCTGCGGCGCGGAGACAGAATCTCCCAACACGGTATATGCTTGGGGTTCCCCAGGCGCCGAGGGCTCCTGGGGCTTCGTCTCGGGGGGTTGGGGCTCATCCGCGACCAACGGCGCCACGACCCAAAGCGCCAAGACCAACGCCCCAATATGACAAAACAGCGATCGATGGTTCAAACTCACCATGACATGTTCCTTTCCAACAGAAGAAGGGCAAGGGCAATTTCAATACGATTGCCGGCCGACGTAATTGAACTGCAACTGGTCGACGGGGACCATCACGCGGCGGCCGTCGGGCAAAGATACGGGCACCACTCCGTGCCGCGAATCGACGCGGTAACCGCGACGCTCCAATTGGCTGCGAACGTATGCCGGGACCGATTCGGCCGATTCTGGCATCGAACCGCCGGAGACGTTGCGGACCTGGTCCGCCTGGTCGTGATCCCGCGATTGGGCCTGGTCCGCCGCCGCAACCAACGCGCGGTCATGGGGCTCGGGCTTGGCGGGGGGGGCTGTCTGCGCCGAGTCTGGGCGTGTATTCAGAATGGCTTGAGGCGCGATTCCGTCGCCGCGAATGGTCATCCCCAAACCGAACGCGACCAGCATCGACGCTGCCAGCGCCAAAGGGTGAGCGCGCCAACACCGCGCCTGCACCAGCGGCAGAGCCAGACCAGGCGCTGCCGGCTGCGAATCGGTGCCCGGCCGGGAAACCCCCTCCGAGTAGCGATGCCCTTGCCTTGGCCGCGAAACATGGTCCAAATTACTTTCGGCCTTCCAGTCGCCCAGCGCCTGTTCCAACTCGCGGGCTTCCAACAGCGCCAACGCACACCGGCGCCAAAGGGTGGGCTCGCGATCAAGCCATGCGAACAACTCGCGGCGCGATGGGCCGTCGAGATCGCCTGTCGCCAGGCGGTCGAGCAGCCCAATTTGCCGGTCGTTTCCGAGTCGTGGTTCATTCATCGGTGGTTCTCGTCTGGAAAATGGCATGCCAACTCGCGCCGCAGACGTTCGCGGGCACGGAATACACGGGCATCGGTCGCGCTTTCACTGATGCCGAGCACCGTGGCGATTTGGCGATAACTCCATCGTTCGTGGTATTTCAACAACAGGATCTCCGCGTCGCGCCCGGCTAAACGCCCGAGCGCCTCCCGCACGAGCTGACGGCATTCCTCGCGCAACAGCCAGCCGGCCGGGTCGTCGGCCAGCGAAACGTGCCCGTTCGACTCGGACGCCAGCCGCGTCAGCCGCTTGCGCCGCCTGGCTTGTTGCCGGCGATAACGGATCGACCGCACGACCGCCACGCGGTAGAGCCAGGCCGGTGCCTTGGCCGGATCGGCCAGAGGCGCGCGTTGCTCCACGGCCGCCAGTGAAAGCTCCTGCCATACGTCGTCGACGGCCTGCGGCTCGCCCGTGCGAGCGAGGATCACCCCGCGCAACCAGCCTTCGTGCTCCGACAGGCATCGTCCCCAGTCGACCGCACTGTGGCCGTCACGTTCCGCGTGGAGTGAACTGTCACGTGGTGCGTAACGACTGCGGCCCGTCGCGATTCGAGGTCCGGTTGTCGTCGGCTCGTTGGTGGTCATAGTCGACATCATAGTTCCCGCCGACCGCAGAATCCTGCATGAGGTGGCCACTCGATGTGGTAAAATCCGGCCACGGACGGCATTTCGTTACCGCCGCTGCGGGTGATGTTCCGCGCAGCGTCGATCTACGCAGCGATGAATGGTTTACTCGCGCCCGAAACAGAGCAGGCACATGTCGTCGAACTGCGCACTGCCGCCGGCGAATGCCTTGACGTCTTCCAGGATCTGCTCGCCCAATTCCCGCACACTGAGGTTGTCACGACGGAGCTGACGTGTTAGTCGCTCCAAACCGTACTGGGTGTCATGGGGGTCCATGGCCTCGTTGATTCCATCGGTGAACATCGTCAGGCAGTCGCCCGGCGCGAGGGGGACGGCGAACGACCGGTAGCCGACCCCAGCCGAAACGCCCAATGGCAATCCAGTCTCCTGCTCGCCGAGTGATACGACATCGCCCCGCGAGCGCCGCAGGAAGGGGGCCATGTGACCGGCGTTGACGATCTGAACTTCGTGGCGAGCAAGGTCGATCACCGCCACGGCCATCGTTACAAAGCGATCTTCCCAGCCCGCTTCGCAAAAGTCGGTATTCAGCCGTTTCAATGCGGCAGCCGGATCGCGCTCGCTTACCAACACGTACCGCGTCTCGGCCGACATCTTGGCCATCATCAGCGCCGCGGGAATTCCCTTGCCCGAAACGTCGGCCACCACCACCGCCAGACGATCGTCGGGCAGCGCGATGTAGTCGAAAAAATCCCCGCCGATCTGTCGAGCGGCCTTGTAGAAATGATAGAACTTGTATCCTCCAAAGCGTGGCAATTGGCCAGGAAGAAAGCGTTTTTGGACGTCGCGGGCGATGTGTAAGTCGTGGTCCAAGGCAAGCTTCGCGAGCTCCGTTTCGTGCAGCCGCGTGTTTTCGACGGCGACCGCAGCCAGGCTCGCGACGCTCGCCAGCACATCGAGGTCTTCCTGTTGGAAGGGGGCCCGCCGATCGCGCGTGTCGATTTGGAGTACGCCCAACGCGCGCCCCGCGGTGCCGACCAAGGGCACGCACATGATCGAGCGGATGTTCATGTCGGCGACACTCTCGACGCTGTTGAAGTCGTCGTGGGAGAGGATCGCTTGTCCTGTCCGCATTGCCTCATGGACGATCGTGCGGCTGATGCGAGCCGCCGCGTCGACTCCATGACGGCGGTACTTGTCGGCCTCGATCGCCACGGGGCCGTCTTGCCCCTGCCGCAAGATCACAAACCCGCGGTCGGCCTGCACAAAAATCTTGAACAGGCTGTCGAGAATCTTCGACAGTACTTCGCCCTGCTCCAGGGTCGAGCCGACGTTACGAGAAATCTCCAAAAGAGCCTTGAGCTTGATCTCGGGGTTGACCGCGGTGGCGCGCAAACCACTGTGGCTCGACATGACGTCGAGCTTTGACATGATCGTCGAGCCGCTCTCTTTCTCCGCGTCATCGACCAGCACCGCGGAGGAACCGGGCTCGCGATGGAAGCTGAAGAGAAAATCGCAGACTTTGACCTGATCGTTGTCGTACAGCTTCCGCCGGCCGACGACCTCCTGGCCATTGACGAACGTGCGGTTACGGCTCTTGAGATCCTCGATGAAGTAGTCGTCATCGGCCCAATCGATCTGGGCATGGCGGCGGCTTACGGCGTCGCCGTCGAGCACGAGATCGCAATTGAGTTCGCGACCCAAGACGGCGCGTCCCTTGGGGATCGCGAACTTCCGTCCGCTGTTCGGCCCGTTGATTGACTGCAACCAAGCCATGCGGTCGATTGTATTCGACGGCGCGTGGAATTGCGACGAGCTTTTTCGCGGGTGGTCGCCCTCTAAAAACCGGCGCCACCGCCCATCATACCACCCCCCATTCCTCCCATTCCGCCGCCCATCATACCGCCGCCCATACCGCCCATGCCGCCGCCCATCATACCGCCACCGCCCATTCCGCCGCCCATTCCGCCGCCGCCCATCGTTGGGCTCTGCACGCGAATCACCAGGTCGCCCACCGGATAAACGCGGGTCGAAAGGATGTTCTCGGCCTCGGTCTTGCTGGTGATCAGCAGCACCTCGTGCCGAATGACGTAGGTCATGTCGAGCTCGCCCAACAGCAACCGCAGCGCCGAGCGCAAGGTGATTCCCCTGATATTCCGGGTAACCGGCGTGTCGCTGCCGACGCCCGTGTCGGTGAGGGCCTTAGAGTCGAATTGGATCTCGATCTCGTGCTTGTCCTTCAGGTACTCGATCACATCCGACAGCGGTTGGTCAGTGAAATCGAGCTCAGTTCTCTCGGTCAGCGCGGCGGCGATCCTGGCCTCGGACGGACTGTCCTTCGCCAGATCGATCAACTTGTATTTCTTACGCCGTTCGGTCAAGGTTTGCCAGACCTCGGGGTTTGGGTAAAGGATCGGCGGTTCGTCGGAGTTCGGAATCGCCGATGTTTCGGTCGCGTAACACGCATCGACGAACCCCTTGTACCGCGTGTCGCGCAAGTGGGCCATGTCGGACGCGTAGCCCACCATGCGCGCGTCGAGCTCGGCGGTCCGCAAGCCCGCGTGACCCGGTTCCAATTGTTCGGCAATGTCGGCCACCACCTCGGCGTCTCGGTAGCGCTCCTCTTCCATCAACGTGCTGAAGCGGGCCATCAACTGCTCGACCTTCTGTTCGCGGACGAACATGTCGCGGTTGATCCGCTCACGGGCTTCGACCTCGGCGGCGACCTGCTGCCGCCGCAGGGCGCGATCGGCCTGGACCAGCTCCTGCCTGCCGGCCGCCTGCAACGCTGCGCGAACCTGCTCGCTCAGTTGCGACCGGACGTCGGAATTCAACTCGCTCGATTGCTGTACTTTTTCCAACACCACCTTGAGCTTCGAGCCGGCATTCTCGGCATCGGTGGCCATCATGCCGCGTGCCTGCTTGATCGCGCCTTGCACCTCGGTTCGAAGGTATCCCTCGAATACCCGCCCCCGGCGCTCGACCTGGTCGAGCAGCGCACCGTCGGCAGCATTCCCAGGTTCATCCGCGGTCTCCGACCTGCCGAGCCTGGTCGGTTTCGACAAGCGAGGTCCAACGTAGGCAAAGTCGCGGCGCGCAGCCACCCGGGGGGCCGTTTCAGCCGCATCGCGGGCCCTTTCGACCGCCTGGGCGAGCGTTGCGGCCTCGGGATTCAGCGGATCAAGGCGGGCGGCCTCGGCGGCCAGATGGTGGGCGTCGTTCAGGCTGCCGGTGGCCAGGGCCTGTTGACCGAGGCGGGCCAGATTCTGCGCCTGGGTCTTCAGGGCCTGACGCAATTCCGCCAAACCGGAGCTACCCAAGGCGGGCATCGCGATGCCGCCGTTGGGCTCGACGGCTGCGACTAGCCTGGCCAGGTACGAATGATCTTCGCTGGTTTCGTCGGCCCTCACGTCCCACGAAAGCTCCACCGCCTTGCCGGCCAGTTCCGCGCGCATCCGCACATTCACCGAGGGCCTCGCGCGGACCTCTTCGCCATCCAGTTTGCCTACCAGAACCATCTCGCGGTCGAAACGCAACGGCGGGCAGCGGCGCGGGAAAACCTTGCTGAAAGCCTCGGGCAACTCCAGGGCCGACGGCCAGACGACCAGGCCATGGGCCGCATCGGCCAACGTGCGGCCCTCGTGCTTGGCGTTCGATTCGTCGATGTCGACGACCAGCCGGCCGCCGGTATGGTTGGCAAGCGCGCCGAGCAACTCGGTGTCGAGCCGTGGCCCGATTGCCAGGCTGTTAACTGATACGCGGGCCTCGACCAGCGTGCCGACCAGCCGCTCCATACGGCTGTGGGCAATCAGCCGGGCGGTGCTCATGCCGTCGCCCAGGTAGACGATCGAGCGCTGACGACCAGCACCTCTGGCGAATACCGCCACGGCGGCCTCCAATGCCTGGTACATGTCGGTCGAGCCCAGTGGAACGCGCTTCCGCAGGTCGGCCATGGCCTTCCGTAATTCGGTGCCCTTCGGCGAAACGAAGGCCGGCGTCAAGGGGACGGCGTTCAAATCGACGGCCAAGAGCGCCACCCGATCTTTGACTTCGAGCGACGCCACGAGCGACTCGAGGGCCGCCAGCGCCTTCTCGCGGATCGCGCCGGCCTGACTGGCCGAGGTGTCGAACAAGATCACCACTTCGTGTCCGCTGCGCTTCGGCTGAACCAGCGATGGTTTGAGGCTCATGGCGAAGTAACCCTGGCCATCGGGTGCGACGAACGTCTCGAGTCGCGCGGACGGCCCGCTTTCGGCCGCCCTCACATTCCCCGCACTTGCGGTCAGCAGGAGCAACGACAGCGAGAAGCGAGACCCAACGCGGCAAAGCTTGCACATGACAGGATCCTCCCGAGCGCCAAGAATGCCGATCGCAAACGCGCCGGGCGAGCGGGACGCCCGCACCAGAATAGCGGCCTGGGATCGGCTGTTGATCGTAGTGAGAACGACCCCAGGCGCGGGAGCACCGAAACCAGGCACGCACACAGGGGCGCATGCGCCCACCGTCGTACACGGTCCACGTTTGCCTCCCCGGTCCTTGGGACCGAGCTATGTCTCTGTTTTCCGTTGAAGGGCGGCCGTTCCGGCGGCCGGTCGCAGAGCACGCTCGCGACACCCGCATTCTTACGAATCGCCGGCAGTTTAGCAAGCGAATTCTTTTGATCTTGGTGAAACCAATAGTACAATCCGGACCAAGTGCGGCGCCTGAAACAAGCGGGCTGCCACTGGGCGGATCGATGCAGGGCGGTTCAGTACAGCGAACGTCACTTCGCGATAGGAGGGAACATGTTCACGACGTCTCGCTTCAGGTTGGGTATCGCGATCGGACTTGTCGTGGCGGCACCGGCGTTCGCCGGCGCTCAAGCTACCGACTCTCCCGAGTACGAATGGCGGCCAATCACGCTGACCGCTCCCTGGGCGGCGCGTGATGGAGCCGGCATCCTCAGCTTTCAAGGAAAGCTGTGGCTATTGGGAGGCTGGAATCCGAGTCCGGCGGAGCGGAAGTTCTTTCCGCTGATCTGCAACAATGAAGTCTGGTCGTCCGAAGATGGGGCGACATGGTCGCTGGTCAAGCCCAACACGTTCCTGGACCGGTCGTTTGATCCGACCGCCGATTGGGAAGGGCGCCATACGGCCGGCTACGCCGTCTTCCGTGACCAGATGTGGATCATTGGCGGAGATTGCAACCAGGGGCACTATCAAAACGACGTTTGGAATTCCATCGACGGAAAGATCTGGAACTATGTCAACCGAGAAAAAGATGTTCCCTGGGGACCGCGGGCCCTGCATTACACCGTCGTTCATGATGACAAGCTGTGGGTGATTGGCGGTCAGACGATGCCGGCATTCGGGGGAGGGCCGGAGAAGTTCTATCGCGATGTTTGGACGTCGGCGGATGGAGTCGAGTGGCTCCCGACCTCTCCGCGAGAGCCGTGCTGGTCGGCACGCGGAATGATCGGCGGCAGCGCCGTCATGAACGGCCGGATTTGGATCCTCGGTGGTGGAACGTACGACACTCCGACGACACCCTCGCGTAACTTTTACAACGATGTCTGGAGCTCGTCGGACGGAATCGATTGGACCCAACACACGGCCGAGGCTCCCTGGCATCCACGGCAATACCATGACATCGCCGTGTGGGACGATCGTCTTTGGGTGATGGAGGGGTATCACAAGGACGGCGGCAACCGCAACGACGTGTGGTCCTCGTCCGATGGTGTCAAGTGGACAGAACTCACCAACACGCCTTGGAAGCCCCGACACGCAGCCAGCCTGGTGGTCCACGACGGCTCGCTGTGGATGATTGCGGGTAATAACATGCAGCCGGATGTCTGGCGGCTGACGCGAAAGTCGCGCTAGCCATTCGGTCCGCCGAGATGCAAGGAAACGAACACGTCGTCGACGAGGCCGTCTGCAATCACGACCGCGATCTTCCATTGGCGTGATCGCATCATGCCGGTCGTTTCGCTGCGAATACACTCGAGGTAGTCGATGTTTTCGTGTCGCTTGGAATCGTCACCGAACTGTTTCTGTTCAACGAAACTGCCTTGTTGAACCAGCTTGCACTTGAACCCCTGAAGTTCCATGAATTTCCGGGCGTCATCCAACGGTGTGCCCGGCGGAATGTTCTGCAACAGAACACTCTGCATGGTCACGCGGTTATCCAGCCTTCGCGTCGCCTGTGATGTGAAAGCACAGCCGGCGCAGAGAACCATCAGAATGAGTGTCGCCAGACGGCGGGTGGCTTCCATGCCAACTTCCCAGATCCTATTGCCGCGCATCGGAACAAACTCCGGTCGGCATTCAATTCGGGGTGCATTATCATACGCGGCCAGGGCATCAAGCGACAACGGCAATTCGTGTGGCGCCTCGTACGGGGGTGCCAGCACGGCTGACTCTCTTGCTCGGCCTTAGCCATGAATGCCCCAAAACAGGGCTGATACGAGCACAAGAGCCCGGTAGCGTTGACCACCGCAAGGAATCCCCAAAAAAACCTGCCCCGTGCTGAAACCATTGGCGCGTTTTACGGGTACTGGACTCCATACGGCCAATTTCGCACCCTCTAGATGAAGTGAGGTCCTTGATGAGATGCTTGAGAGTTGGACTTGTGGCCAGTCTGGCCGCCGTGCTCGGTTTCGCTATCCAGGCCGGCGCCGCCCCGCTTGATTTGAAGCAGGTCTCAGCCGAGGCCCAATGGATCGGGCACGTCGATTTCGACGCCGTCCGGGCTTCAACCGTCGTGAAGAAGGCGGTCGACAAGGCGAAAGAACGGCACAAGGACGCCGAGCAACACCTGGCCATGGTCCGCGGCATGATCGGAATGGACCCCACCACGGACCTGCACGGCATCACTCTCTACGGCACGCAGCTCGGCAAGCCATCGGGCGTGGCCATCGTCCACGCCAAAGTGGACCAGAAGCGCCTGCTTGGGCTGGCCCAGGCACTACCCAACCGCGAAACGACCAAGTACGGCCAGTACGAGATCTCGAGTTGGACTCGCAACCGCGGCAAGCATTCGCACACTCTCTCGGTGGCGTTTCCCAGGGAAGATCTCCTGGTCGTGGCCAGCGGTGTCGAGCAGCTCACTAAGGCCCTTGATGTCTTGGACGGCAAAGCGGCCGGCACCGGCGGCGACGCGCCGTTGGCCGGCAACGTGCCGCCCGGTACCACGGTGCTGTTCCGTGTGGCGGGTATCGCCGGCGCCAACCTCGACTGCTGCAAATCGCCCGTCGTCAAACAGGCCGAGGCTTTCCGCTTTGTGACCGGCGAGCACGAGGGTCAGTCGTTCTTTCGCGCCCGAGTCACGATGACGAATTCGGAAATCGCCGGTCAGCTCAACCAGGTCGTCGAAGGAGGCCACGCCTTGGCCAAGTTGCACGGCGGCAACGAGTCGGAGACGAAGCTGGTCAATGGATTGCGGGAGCATGTCGAAGGCAACTCGCTGACCGTACTTTGGAGCGCCTCGGCTGGCGACGTCTGGAACGTCATCGAGCAGCATGCCAAGCATTTTGAGGAAATGCGGGCCAAGATGCGCCAACGCATGGGCCAGCGCGGTGAAACAGGCCGTCATCGTGGTGGTCCACGCGGTCAGCGTGGCCGCGGCGAAGCACCCGCGAAGAAAGCGGCGAATCCGGAAGAGGATTTTTAGGTCCCTAGCACCGGACCTGCTCGCGAACCAACTCAGCGAAGAGCTCCGGCCGGCGCGTGCGAAGCGTGTAGTTCGCCAGCGATCGCTGCTCGGCGATCTGCGCCGCGTCGAGGGTCGCGACGATCATCTCGTCGCGGATGCGCTCTTCTTGCGTCGTGGCCAACAGTTCGCCGTCGGGCCCCCAGATCAGGGCGGCGCCAGGGTGGTGCGGCTGGTTCTCACTGTCGCGCGGCCAATGATCGACGTAGCCCGCCCGGCCCGCTTGATCGGTGAGCACGGCGAAACAGGCGTTCTCGCGGGCCCGCATCGCATACTTGCTGACGAAACGGTGCGTGTGACGGCGCGCGGCGGCTTCGCTTTCCAACGAGTCGTCCCAGACTTTGAAGCGGGCCGCGTGCGGCATCAAGATCACCTCGGCCCCGCGCAGGGCCAGCACACGCGCGATCTCTGGGAACTGGTTGTCGTAACAAATGACGATCCCTACCTTGCAGGGGCCGATATCGAAGACGGTGATTTCACGTCCCCCCTTGTAATAGAAGCTCTCGTCGCGCGACAGGTGCAGCTTGCGTTGTTTTCCGATGTAGCCGTCCGGCCCGACGACGACTTGCGTGTTGAAGATAATGTCGTTCTCCTTCTCACTCATGCCCGCGCACAAGACGAGGCGATGCCGTTTCGCAATCTCGACGAGCCTGGCGACGCTGGAGCCCTCGGGCACCGGCTCGGCCAATTCCCAGGTGTTCGGCGTGCAATGCCCGTGAACCACGAGCTCGGGGAACAGCACCAGCTCGGCTTTCTCGGCGACGGCCCGCTTGCACCAATCGTCGATCGTCCGCAGCACTTTTTCGGTTTCGCCCAGGAAGCCGTTCATGCTCACCGCGGCCACACGTGTCGTTCTCATGGATCAACCTCAGTCTGGAGCGAAGTCGCGTCAAGAAAGCGGCAAGACTTCGCCGTCGCTTACGGGGAATGGTCGGCCGAGCATGTCTCGAATCACGGCCCTTGGAGAAATACCGAGCGAATGAAAAATCGTGGCGTGGATGTCCGGCGGGCAGCAAGGCTTGGTGCGGGGAAAGGCCCCGTTACTGTCGCTGCTGCCGTAGACTTGTCCACCCCGGATGCCGCCCCCGGCAAGAGCCACCGAGTAGACGCTTGGATAATGGTCGCGCCCCGCGGCGCCGTTGATGCGGGGAGTACGGCCGAAATCGGTGAGAACGACGACCAGCGTCTCGTCCAGCGTTCCGCGAGCAGCGAGGTCTTGCAACAAGGCGGAAGCTCCCTGGTCAAAAACGGGAAGCAATCGCGTCTTGAGTCGATTGAAGTTGTCGCCATGCGTGTCCCACATGTCTCCCGCGCCGCCGTTGAGATCACCGGCCGAGCAACAGACTTGAACGACGGGCACGCCGACTTCCGTCAGGCGACGCGCCAGGAGCATGCTTTGCCCCCCCAGGTGTTGCCCATACGAATCGCGGATTTTCGGATCTTCCTTGTCGAGATCGTAGGCATTTTTGACGGCCGAACCGAAAAGGATTTCTTGTGCCAGGTTGCGAAAGTGGCTGTAGTTTTCAAAATCGGAGGGCTGGCCGAAGGATTTTTCCAATGAAGCCAGCAGACGGCTTCGCAATGACACTCGCTCGTTGTCGACGTCTCCGAGTTTCAGGACTTCGGAACCGAGCGTTCTGGATACCCCGCCGTACGGTTCACCGCTGGGTGTGCGAAGGACGATGGGGTCGTACTTGACTCCCAGCCATCCTCCGTATTCACCCGCTTGCAAGGTGTTGTTATCGACCATCGGGTATGGCAAGCGCACGGCGGTCGGTACCCCACGCGGCGCTGAGCGAAGCTTCGAAACCATTGCGGCGAGCGAAGGCCAATCACTCGGTTCGGGGGAGATGTTTCCGGCGCGCGGCGGTTTGTGCCCGGTGATGTTCCAATACATTCCCCGGCCATGCGCCGCATCGTCGTGATGAATCGAGCGGACGATGGCCAGCTTCTCCGTTTGCATGGCCAATTTCGGCATGTGTTCGCCGAATTGAATGCCCGGCGTCGCCGTCTCAATCGGTGAGAACTCGCCGCGCACTTCGGCGGGAGCTTCCGGTTTTGGGTCCCACGAATCAAGATGGCTCATTCCGCCCCAGCAATAGAGAATGATACACGATTTGGCTTTGCCGCTGCGCGTCGCATTTTGCGACGCCGCAGAAGACTTCGATTGCAGGAAAGCGGGCAACGAGAGGCCCGTCATTCCGGCCATCGTTGCCAGTATTCTGCGGCGCGACGGGCGAGCTACGGGATCGAACATGGTCGTTGCCTCTTCGGCCGCGGGTCACCCGTAGAGCGGCGAGATGATTTCACCCGCGTTCAGGCGGTGAGGTCGGCCAAGGCGGTCGATGATCTGGCTGTCGGCATCAATGCCAAGGGCGCTGTAAACCGTGGCGCCCAGATCGGCCGGATACCACCCGCGCGTGGCGGGCCACGCGGCCTGGGCATCGCTGGCGCCGATCACTTGCCCCCCGCGGACGCCGGCCCCGGCGAATACGGCGCTAAAAACACCCGACCAGTGGTCGCGCCCGGCGCCTGCATTGATTTGCGGCGTACGGCCGAATTCGCCTGTCACCACCACCAGCGTCTCGTCGAGCAAACCGCGGGCTTTCAGGTCTTCTAACAGCGCGGCGAGCCCCTGGTCGAGCGGCGGCAGTAAGCGGTCTTTGAGTTGCGCGAAGTTCGAGCCGTGCGTGTCCCAGTTGTTCATCGAGCCCATATTGGCTTGCACGACAGGCATGCCCGCCTCGACGAGCCGCCGCGCAAGGAGCAGCGATTGTCCGAACGCGTGCCGGCCGTAATGGTCGCGCGACGCGGCCGGTTCGGCATCGAGATTGAAGGCTTCGCGGAACCGGGCCCCTTCGGTCAGGAGCGTGAATGCGTTGTCGAACCGTGCCGAACGGTCCTGGGCTGTTGCAGTCGCAGCCAGGTCGCGCCGCTTGTCGTCGAGTTTGGCCAAGAGGCTGCGGCGGTCCGACAACCTGTCGACGGTCAATTCCGGCAGCAGGTCCAATTCCTGCAAACGGAAGTCGGCCGCGTTGGGGTCGCGAGTGAGCTGCCAGGGGTCGAACTTGCTCCCCAAAAAGCCGCCGTTCTGGCCCGAGAAGCCATAGCCGTTGTGCAAGTAAGTAGGCAACAGCACGCCCGAAGGCAAGCCGTCGGCCCGCGGTTTTAGGTATTGAACGCCGGAGGCATAGCAGGGCCAGTCGTCGCGGCTGGCCATGTGAGTGGCGCCGGCCGGCAACATATTGACGCCGCTCAGCATGAAGTGCGTGGCCTGCTCGTGACCTGGCAGACTATGCGTCATGCTTCGCACGATGGCATACTTGTCCGCCAGCTTTGCCAGCCGCGGCAGATGGGGCGTGATCTGAATGCCCGGAACGTTGGTGTCAACGGGCAGAAACTCACCGCGTACCTCGGCCGGAGCGGCGGGCTTGAGGTCCCAAATGTCCTGATGAGCCGGCGCCCCGGTGCAGAAGACCAAAATCACCGACTTGGCGCGGCCAGGAGCCGCCGGCCGAGCCTCCGCTGTCGTACCGGCCCTGAGATGACCGACGTGCAAACCCAACAAGCCCGAGAAGCCGACTTGCAGGAATTCCTTGCGGCTGATGCCCAGGCGATGCTGGTGCGGTCGAATGGCAAATCGCATCGAGGAGGGTCTCTGGTGGGGCGGGCGCTATTCTGGCGGGCAACCTAAAGTATGACGGATTGGAGCCAAAGCAGCAACATTGACAATCGACGCCCCGAAAGACTAAAATACTTTGCGTTGCAAAGTACATTCGCCCCTGGCCGTCGGCTGTGAGTCTCGCATGACCACCGACCCTATAGCGACGCCATTCGCCCAGCCGGCGGAATACCCCATTGGCCCGGGAACACCTGCCAATGTACGGCGTCCCACGCACGAGGCCGACGCGCAGCCGCCGGTGCGTTGGCGCGAGTTGCTGGTGGTCATCGTCTTGGTCGTGCTGAGCGACTTGACGATTTATCGCGGGCAAGGCTTCGCCGGATGCGCCGCGCTGTTCTTCCTTGCTCCCGCGCTGCTCACATGGGGAGCCTTTCGTCCGCGGCTCGGGACCGGCGCGAGGGTCGTGGGTGTAATGCTCGTGGTGCTCGCGGCCAAGACGATCTGGTGCGGATCGGTGTGGCTGGTCGTCACCGGCTTTGCGCTGCTGGCCGCCTTCGGCATCGCACTTTCAGGACAGACGCCGTTTGTCGCGGAAACGGCCGTGTTCGCCTCGCTCCTGATCGCGTCGGGCTACAGGCGGTTGCTTTACTATGGACGAAGCACGGCCGGAAGCTCGCTCACTCGCGTTCCCTGGCTGAACCTCGCGATGCCGCTGGCGGCGCTGGTCGCGTTTGGTACGGTTTTCATCTTCGCGAACCCCGACCTGTTGGCATACGTTTCCGAAGTGGCCGAAGAGGTGGTCAAGAATCTGCGGGATTGGCTGCGCAAGCTGTCCGTTCGCGAGATTGCTTTCTGGGTTGCCGCGGCTTGGGTTTCGATCGGCTTGCTCCGCCAGGCGTCGGGCGGGGCGGTCGTTGCCGAGCTGGCTGAAATCGAGCCGTCCGGGCCTTTGCGGGCGGAGTCGTCGAAGCTCTACCCGGCCTTCCGCAACACTCTGGCCACTGTGATCATACTGTTCGCGGTGTACCTAGTGTTCGAGTTCCAAACGCTCTGGTTCCGCGAATTCCCGAAGGGGTTTTACTATTCGGGCTATGCGCACGAGGGGGCCGCGTGGCTGACGATCGCCTTGGCGTTGGCCACCTTGACTCTTTCGCTCGTTTTTCGCGGCGCCGTGCTCATGGATCCGCGAATACCGCGGCTCCGCACGTTGGGATGGATCTGGTCGGCGGAGAATTTCATACTGGCCGTGGCCGTTTACCACCGGATGGCCATCTACATCCATTTCAACGGGATGAGCCCGATGCGGATCGTCGGGTTGTACGGTATGTCGGCAGTCGTGGCCGGGTTTGCCCTTGTGCTCTGGAAGATCGGCCATCAGTGCAGCTTCGGTTGGTTGCTGCGGCGCCAGCTCTGGGCGTTGGCGATAACGGTCTACCTGTTCGCCCTGACGCCCGTCGACGCGATCGTCGTTGAATACAACGTCCGGCGGATTCTCGCCGGCGATCCGGCCCCGTGCGTGCAGATCAGCGTGCAGACGATTGGCTCCGAGGGCGTGCTGCGGCTGATGCCCTTACTGGAATGCGACGACGCGACCATTCGTGACGGCGTGCGTGCGTTTCTGGCCCAGCGCGACGACGATGCCGAAGCGGCCGCAGTGCGCCGTGAATCGCTGGGGTGGACGACATACCAGTTTGCCGACGTCCTGGTATTGGAGCGAATGCGCGGCAACCGGAATCTTTGGGCCGATTACCATGAACCCCGGCGCCGCGACGCGGCCTTGGAGCGATTCCACGCCTACGCGTACCAGTGGTACTGATCTCGTGTGTCACGATCCCAGCCAGCGAGCCGCGTTCTCGATTACCTGCAGGGGCTCCTTCTGAAGATAAATCGAGAACGTCTCATGCCCGGGCCGGAAATAGAAGACCTTCCCTTCGCCGAGATTCCACAGACAGCCGCTTCGGAACGACTCGCCTTTTTCCCAGCTCTCCTTGAAAATCACCAGGTCGGGTTCCGGCACGTGAAATGGTTCGTTGTACATCTCGGTGTGCTGGATGCGAAACATCCCGGGTAAGCCCTTGGCGATCGGGTGCTCCGGTTGAAGCACGGCGATCGTACTCGGCGCTCCGTCCGGTCGGTAATCAGGAAAACAGCAGTTGGGCAAATCGACCCGCACGCGGTGGACGCTCCCACCTTGCTTCAGCGCGTAGTATGCGGGCGTGATCAGCGAATCGCTGGATGGCGCAAAGCGGCCGGCAGGCGAAACGAACTCGAACTGAACTGGCGGCCCGTTTGCCGGGTCGGGATAGCGTTTGCGTGCGTCAAGCCGCGTCCTTTCGTTCATGGCCTCCACGAACGGCGTCGACCAGTGGGCCGAGTGCAGGGCGAGCAGCGACAGCTTGCCGGCTTTGATCGGCTCGATAATCTTGGAACGGGCCGTTTCAGGTGTGATTTCCGAATGGCGGACGTGACCCCACCAGACGAGTACCTGCGCCCAATTCAGGTCATCGGCGGAGAGGCCCTGGTCCGGGTCGTCCAAACGGACCGATCGAACCTCGATTCCCGGGCACGACTTCAGGTAATCGGCAATCGCATTGCCCAGAAAGTTCGGATACGCCTCCTTTTGCGCTGGTTGCTGCTCGTCCCAAACGAGAACGTGGACAAGCGCCGCCGCTTCGCCGGCGCGTGCCATCCGGGCCATCGCCGCCGGAACGGCCAGGCTGAGGCCCGCCATTTCGTGGACGAACTGACGTCGGTTGATGCTGCGTCTGAAGGTCATCTCGGTTTCACAAGATACCTGGTGCAAACTCCCACGTCAGGCTAGCCGGCACACTTGCCGACCGCAAGCCTCTCAGAAGAAAGGCACTTACCGCCGTCAATCTGTTTCTCATCCTCATCACTCCGGCTCAAACGTGATCCGCAGCTTCCAGCCTTTCACAGCGCCGTAGAATGGTGATGGCAAGCGAACGTAGATATCCTGTTCCTCGGTGTTGAGGATCCACCCGTAGTTGGCTGCCGCTCCGGTGTACCACAGTTCGATGTCCGCGGTTACGTTGAAGACCTGCTCGCCGGCGCCCTTGATTTTGGCTGTTGCCGTCGCTTCCGCGGCCCGGTCTTGCCCCAAGCCGCGAGCGCCCGGCGTGTGCCACTCAACGCACTGCGGCCGGACCATCCGGTACTGGTGCGAGACGCCGGGACCCCATTCCTTCAGCAGCCGGCGTACCTGCAAGCGCGTCCCCCCGGCGGGGTTTACTCCAAGGTGCGGAACGATCCATTCGGCCTTGGTGATCCGCTGGCCGGGAGGGATGCGATCCAACGGATAGCAGATCAGGAAAGCCTGCTTCCCCGTCAGGATGAACTCGTGGTTCGTGAATTGTGCGGTGCCATAGAGAGTGCCCGCCCAGCTCATTCGCGGTGCGTCGGCTGAAATCGCCGCCATCAGTTCGCAATCCAAATCGGTTAGCACAATCGTGCGGGCTGCGGCGGTAGGCGTAAAGGCCAACAGCGCCGCGATCAAGGTGCCAAATCGCACTCCAGATATCATGGTGTTTTCTCCACGGGGACGTACAGCCTTCCGAATCTCTCTGACCAGGCCAAAGCTTCGACAGTCGGATTGTTGACGGTCATCTGCACGCTCTTCGCTTGGAACCGCCCCAGTTCCTCCAGATCGACCAGGCAGATTCGCCCGGCGGACCCCACCACCAACTGGTGTACCTTGGTTAACACGAGCGGCTGGCTCTGGATCACAATATTGTCCAGCCAGACCGTTTGCGGAGCCAGCGCGTCCAATGCGGGTGACTTTGGGGTGCCGGTGCCGGCAGGCTACGCTTCATGTGGGACAATTGCCTCAGTTACTTTCCCTTTGCCAGGGCACCTCGCCGCCGCGTTGGATCTGCAGCCTCAAAGCGGCTGACAGGTTTTCAAGCGTCGTCCGATGGCTTGCCGCCAGATTCTTGGTTTCGCGCGGATCGTCCCTCAAATTGTACAGCTCAGGCGGACCGAACGGGCTGTCTTGCACCAGTTTCCAATCGCCTCGGCGAAAAGCCTCGATGGTCTTGCCGCCATACGCCGGCCCCCCTTCGCGGCGCACGAAATACAGATGGCGCTGCGGCGGCTTTGTCGGCCGGCCGGTCAATGCGTCGAGCAAACTGATGCCGTCGATGTCCGGCGGCGGTTCGATGCCGCACGCCTGAAGAATCGTCGGAAACAGATCCATCGACAGCCAAAGGCCGTCGGTATGCCCGCCGGGCGCAATGCGGCCCGGCCAGCGCGCCGCCAGCGGCACGCGCAGGCCTCCTTCGTACATGTGCGTTTTGCCGCTCCGCCAAGGGCCATTGTTGGCCTCGTGGTTCAGCACTCCGCCGTTGTCGGATGTGAAAATCACCAGCGTGTTTGCAGTCAGGCCCGTGCGATCGAGCGTTTCCAGAACGCGACCGATCCCTGAATCGAGATGTTCGATCAATGCCATGAGTGCGGCCCGCTTCGACGACATCCGCGGCTCGCGCTGTTGGACCTTTCCTAGCCATTCCGCCGGCGGCTGAATCGGATCGTGCGGCGCGTTGTAAGCCAGGTATACGAAGAAGGGCGAATCGGACTTTGCCCGCTCGTCGAGATAATCGCACGCCCAATCCGTGAAGAGGTCGGTAGCATGACCGGCGGGCGAGACGATCTCGGCGTTGCGCCGCATGAAGTTCTTGCCGTTACGCAGATGAGTTCGGTAGTCATCCATCATGTCGCCGAGAAAGCCATGGAAGAAATCGAATCCGCGCTCGTTTGGCGTATTCGGCGATTCGTAGCCCAAGTGCCACTTGCCGACGATGGCGGTGTGGTAGCCGGCCTGCTTCAGCGTTTTTGGCAAGAGGGTCGCTTGAGGCGCGAGGTAGCCCCACGAGTCTTGCGGCACGTCGCGGATCACGCCGGGAACGCCAACTCTGTCGGGAAAGCACCCGCTCAAGAGCGCGGCCCGCGTGGGGGAACAAACGCAGCTATTCGCGAAAAAATTGTCGCAGGCCATCCCTTCGCGAAACAGTCGGTCGATGTGCGGCGTGCGGATTTCCGGCGTGCCGAAGGCCGAGTAGTCGCCCCGGCCGAGATCGTCGGCCATGATGCAGATCACATTCGGCTTATCGGCCGCCGCGGCCTGGCCGCCGACAAGAGCCAGGAATGCCAGGGAGCACAGACGCAGGGAATTGAGCACGCTCGCGAGCCTGGCAATGGGCTTAGTCATGCGCACCAGCATCTCGCGCAGGCGGAAGGCGGGCAAGAGCCTACCTGCTTGATTCAGCGGCGATGCCCTAACCACAGCTCCGCCGGCGAAACATGTCAGCCGCTGTAGTAGAACCCAAGCGCGAAGATCATATAAACCGCCACCAGCATGGCCCCCTCGATCCAAGTCGACTCGCCGTCGCGGGTGAACTGACCGGTGACCACGACTGCCAAGGTAACCGCCAACACCTCGAACAACGAGAACTGCAAGTCCATCGGTTGGCCCATCAAGCGGCCGGTAAATACAAGCAACGGTGCGACCGCTAGCGCCGCCTGGGTGGCTGCCCCCACCGTAATCCCCAATACCAGGTCCATCTTATCGCCGCGCGCGAAACGCCATGCGGTGATCAATTCAGCGACGTTTCCCAGCGACGCCAACACGACCACTCCGGCGAAGACCTCGTTGAGCCCCATGGTCTTGATCGCCGGACCGAGGGAGTCGGTCATCGTCTCGCTGACAATGGCCAAAATGGCCGTGGTTGCCGCCAAATTCACCAGGGCCTTTTTGAGGCCTGACTTCGGCCGTTCGTGACCGTCGCCGGCGTCAATCGGCTGGGCGAAAAGCAATCGGTGCGTGCCCATGGTGAACACGAGGCTCAGCAAGTAGATCGCGAATAGAATGACGGAAATCTGCAGGCTGAATTCGCGCTGCTCGGCCTCGCTGGCCACGTGGAGCAAGGCCGGCACGATCAGTCCGATCGATGCCAACGTCAGCAGCGCAGCCGACATCCCCGCCAGAGCTTTGTTGAAGTTCTGCTTCTCCCGGCGCAGACCACCCGCCACCATCGACAGACCTAACGACAACAGAAGATTCATCAGGATGGATCCGGAAATCGACGCCTTCACGACCGACGTTAATCCCTTGCTCAAAGCGAAGCCGGTGATGATCAGTTCCGGAGCATTGCCGAGCGTCGCGTTCAGGAGCCCTCCCTGGGTCGCGCCCATAAACTCGGCTAGCCGTTCCGTAAAGCCGCCCATGAGGTTTGCCAACGGCACGATGGCCAGACACGATACGACAAAGACCACCAACGGGTTCACGTCGGCCCAGTGCAATCCAATGGCAAGCGGGACGAAGGCCAAGAGAACCTTGAGAAACATCCGTGAGCTCCTAACTGACGAGGAAATGCGACGCAGCAGAAGACGCAGAGCGGATGCGATGTAGGGCTGGCACTTATCGACCGAACGGTGCCGCGGCTTTAGCTCATTGTGCCGGATGTCGGTGCCACGAGCACATCATGCAGTGCCAGCCGAAGGTCCGCCATCTCGTCCATGGTTTTCCGCCTGTCCGTTTTTCTGGTGACGATGGGCCGGGTCAGTCCCCACAAGATCCCAAATAACGCCAGCCCCAGACCAAGGGGAGGAATGAGCAACAACAGAACGGGATCGCGGTAGTCTTTCCAAGTGCCCCAATTCGCAAGCACGTAAACCAGCGAGCCGGCCATCAACACCATGGCCGGAATCGCGGCGCACAGCGCCAGGATTTCCGTGAAACGCAGAAACCAAGAAAGTGTGACACGGACTGTACGACACTTAGAATCGGCGGGAACGACCTCGACTCGGTACCCCCAGAACTGCCCTCGCGACACCCAGATCCGATGGCCGTGGAGATTCGGCCATTCCTTGAACGGGGCGAACGTCCTCGTCTGATGGACGTACCCTTCCGACGCGGGAAATCGCTCCTTGAGAAACCGAGTGGCGAATTCGCTGATGTCCGTGAGAACGGCCGGCTGTCCATCCGCGGAGATTTCGGCCACTCTCAGCTTCTTGATCATTTCTGCCATGATATCTCTTTCCCTGGAGCCACGAGCCGCGGACGACCACTTCGACGAAGTTGCTTTTGAAGAGACTTGCGAGGGGCATGTTACGGCTCGCAAGCATCCCGCGCTGGCTTGCAGGAGGCAAGACCAATCGGGACGCGCATGACTGCTAGCTGCTCGGTGGCCGGCCAATTCCTCGAGGTGCCTGTGCGGTCAAACATGGGCGGCAGTTCAGCCCAGCCAGCCCAACTCGCCGCGCGGCGGGAACCGGTGACGTGGACGATCTCACCCTTTCGGCAGCGTGCTACTGAGGCCGATCACGGCCCATGCGGTCCCGAAGTATCTGGACATTTGTCAGGTCTTGGTGAGTTTTCAGGCTTCGACGCCGAGCAGCTTGCAAGCGTCGTCGTAACCGGCGGCGCGGAAACCCTGTTGATCGTCGCGGTTATAGCCGTAGGCGCTGGTGGTCACGCGCGCCAGGGCCACCATCTGCCGCCAGCGGAATGCCGGCCGAGTGGTGCGGTACTCCTCGCGCACGGTGTTGTAATACTTTTCGCCGTGCAGCCGCCCGTCCTCGCTGATGGCGTACTTCAGCATGAGATCGAACACCGGTTCCACCGAGTAGGCGCGCTCGCCGTAGATCAGGATGGCGGCCGTGGCGTGCCCCTGGTCGTTGTGGCGGATGGCGTCTTCCGCTTCGGCCAACAGGCCCGCCGCATCCTGAACCTTGACCAGGGCGCGGTGCTCGTCGGTCGGGTAGGCGGGCGTCGAGAACGGGGCCGACTGGACACCGGCATGGTAGGCGGCGACGATCAGCCCCGACACTGCGTGCCGCGACTCGGCCACGCGGCACATGTTCCGCCAGGCATTCGTCGCGTCGGACGAGTGGACGCCGGCCGAATCGCCGTGGGTACGCCATTTGTCAGGCCCCTGTCGAAGCACGTAGAGATTGGACGCCAGCGAAATCGCTTCACCGACGACTTCCGGGTCGATGCCCTCCGCCAGCGCGGCGGCGACCGCCTCGGCCGCGCGATCTCGAGGGCCGTTGTAGATCGTTTGGCTGAGCTCATCGACCGCGGTGTCGCCCGGGTCGCGATTGCCGAGCGTCTTGCCGACGAGCTTGTACTGATCGAGCAATTTCGGCACCAACGCGCGGATCGGCGACTCGGGATGCTTGCTCTTGACATGCTCCCGCTCATGATCGGTACAGAGCCGGATGCATTGCCGGAGCAGCGAGTAGGCATATTCCTTGCCCAGCAAGCCGACCAGGCCGTAGGTGCGGTGCGCGAACACGAAGCGGTGAACGTTGAGATCGTCCTGTACGGCGGGCTGTAGGGCATTGAACGCGTCGAGCGGAGAATCGCCAACCGTGGCCAGCAGTTTCTCGCCCAGGTCGACGTCGACCTTGCGGCAGGCGTCGCGGATTTGCACCCCAAGATCTCCTTCTGAGGCGTGCTCGGCGGCGTGCAGTGCCTGCAATGTCGTTTTCGAGGCGCCACCCACGTTCTGGATCTGCTGTGCGTTTCGGTACAACACTTTCAGCACCGGTAGCGGCTGGCGGCCACTGGGGAGCAGCCGGCTCATCTCCAAGGCGGGCAGCATGGCCATCGCCGTGTGGAAGCCGACGTAGTCGCACCCGCCAAACGTCACGGCGTTGGCCAGCGCGCCGGCGGCAGTCAGTTTTTTCAAGTCGGTCTCACCCTTGAGTACCATGGCGGCGAGCAAGGGCTGGAGCTTTTCGGCGGAGGTGCCGCGCATCAACTCGACGAGCCCCGCGTATTCACCAAGTGGGATCGAATCGGAGCCTTGCTCGGCAAAGGCCGTGGAGAACCCCAGGTCGGTCGCCAACGCGGCACCCAGCCCGGCGGTAAGCATACCGCGGCCGACATCCGACAGAAACGCGCGACGGTTGGTGGGAACCATGGAATCCTCCGCTTCGTGGGACGGGGAAAAAAGGAGTGCAGCCTTGGCGCCCGCCGGGTGCCGACCCAAAGGGCCAATGACCAGCAACGCCTATAAGTAGAACGGAGAGGTGTTACACCGTGTTTCTGGCCTGATTGTGCTGTGGGCAGCCTGGCGTAGGCCAGGCCATCAGCCGGACTGTCTCACTCCACCCATTCTGTAGCGTACCATACGGCTGGCGGCGTGGAAGCGCGACGGTTCAACATGGGCTTCGACTGCGCGAACGCTAATTGGCGGTTTTTAAGAAGTACTCATCGGAGGAAGCAATCGCAGCGCTGATCTGCTGGTCCGTAGCACCGCCGGCCAGTTCGTTCACCCAGACGTCCAAGCCCGCCGGTTCGGCGAGCCGGTCGAGAAGCTGACCGTAGTCCAGGGCCACGACATCCTGACGGTATTCTTGATTGCTCAGGATGTTCGTCGCGACGCTGGTGCGGCTTGTGCCCGAGGCGAGCTTGGCGCTCCACATGGCCTCGTCCTGGGAATCGATTGGTCGACCGAGCGCGTCGAGGTACAAGGCGACCAGGAAACCGTCGTTGGTGCCGCCGCCCTGGGTGCTGAAGAACTCGGGCGAGCCGGCGATCAGGGCCGCGATTTGTTCGATCGTGTCGCCGTGGGCTATGAGGTTGGTGAATCCACTCTGGCCGCCGGCGTCGGCGGCGCGGTGCAGGTAGCGCTCGTAGAGCATGTCGACGGTGTCCGTTTCGTACTCGATCGAAGATTCGACCTCGGACACCAGTTCCGCGCGCGTGTTTCCCGCGGCAAGAAAGCCGCTCCATACCGCCAGACCGCCGGCTTCCACCTTGCGGCCCAGAAAATCGCGATAGACTTCGGAGATGAATCGTTCGTTGGGCGTGCCACGCGTGCCGTCGGGCAGCAATTCTTCCAGAATCGTTGCCTTTGGAGTCACGGCCGTCGTGAGTCCACCGCCCGTAATAGTCACCGACATGGAATAGGTGTTTTCGTCATGGTAGGTGTGAGAGCCGGTGACCGTATAGGTGCCACTGGATAGGGAAATGCTGCCAGAACTGGTCACACCGTCGCCCCAGCCGATCGTGGCGGAAAAAGTGTTGGTGGATGGCGTGCCGCTTGCCGTGAACGTCGCTACCACGACGTTGACAAGCGGGCTGAATTCGAAGCCGTTGACCGCAGTGCCACTGAGCGCGATGGCTGAGGCTGAGGAAACATTCGCGGTGTTCGTCTCCGTGACGTCGCTCGCCGTGCCGTGGTGCAAGGTGACATGGATCGCAAACGTTCCACCATTGGCGTAGGCGTGTTGTCCAGTGACCGTGAATACGTGTGTCTGGGAGTTGACTGCAATGACGCCGCTGGTGGGGCTTGTGCCGTCGCCCCAATTGACGTCGGCCGAGTAATTCTTCAACGACTCTGCGCCGGCGGGGTCGGTAAACGTAGCGACGGTTTGGCTCGTGGACGCACCGCCCACCGTGGCCTTGTAGGTGAACCCACCCGCGCCGATCACCGCTGGATCGCTGACCGTGGCCGTGCTCGCGACGGTCACGTCGTTCGCCGTGCCGTGGCGCAACGTGACGTGCATCGTAAACGTTCCCTCGTCGGTGTAGGCATGCAGTCCAGTGACCGTGAATACGTGCGTAACGGCGTTGACCGAAATGACGCCGCTAGTGGTGCTTGTGCCGTCGCCCCAATTGACGTCGGCCGAGTAGTTCTTCAACGACTCTGCGCCGGCAGGGTCAGTAAATGTGGCGACCGTCTGGCTCAGGGGCGCACCTCCTTCCGTGGCCTTGTAGGTGAACCCGCCCACACCGATCACCGAAGGATCACTGACCGTGGCCGTGCTCGCGACGGTCACGTCGTTCGCCGTGCCGTGGTGCAACGTGACGTGCATCGCAAACGTTCCCTCGTCGGTGTAGGCATGCAGTCCACTGACCGTGAATACGTGCGTAACGGCGTTTACCGCAATGACGCCGCTGGTGGCGCTTGCGCCGTCGCCCCAATCGATGTCTGCCGAGTAGTTTTTCAACGACTCTGCGCCGGCGGGGTCGGTAAATGTGGCGACCGTCTGGCTCAGGGGCGAGCCGCCTTCCGTGGCGGTGTAGGTGAACCCGCCCGCACCGATCACCGATGGATCACAGACTGTGGCCGTGCTCGCGACGGTGACGTCGTTGGCAGCGCCGTGGTGCAACGTGACGTGAATGGCATATGTTCCCTCGTCTGTGTATACGTGCTTCCCGCTGACCGTGAAAATCTGCGTTTCGGTATCGAGCACAATTTCACCACCGGTGGCGCTTGTGCCGTCTCCCCAATCGATGTTGGCCGAGTAGTTGTTCAGCAAGTCGGCGCCCGCGGGATCGGTGAAGGTGGCCAATGTTTGGTTGGCGGGCGTGCTGTTTTCCGTGGCCGAGAAGGTGAAATCGCCAGTTCCGACGACCGAAGGGGGCTGGCTCTGCGAGTCCTCATCCAAAATCGTCAGCATGGCCGTGCCGACCGGTCCGATGCTAGGGCCGCCCGTGGCGTTCGACAGCTTCAGGAGAATGGTTTCGTCGTTCTCGACCAGCGAATCGTTGATGATGGGGATGGTGAAGGCCTGTATCCGGAGAAAAGGATCAATTGTCAGCGTGCCGGAGACGGCCGCATAATCAACGCCCGCGGTCGCTGTGCCGTCATCGGTCGAGTAATCCACCGTTACCGGGACATAGTGGTTGGTGTTCGGGTCGTCGACCAGCTTGGCGCCGGGCGCGGGAGTGAAGGTGACGATGACCGTGAAGCCGGCGTTGTTCTCCGCCACGCGATAATCGGAGGCGCTGAATTTGATCTGGCCCGCCGTCTCGACGATGGTCTCGACCGCCGGATTATCGTAGTGCGAGCTACCAAAATCGAGCGAGCCGATGGTCGCACCCCCGGTGGGGTTGCTCAAGGTCACGAAAAATGTCTCGTCGCCTTCGACCAGGTTATCGGGAAGAATGGGTACGGCGAACGTCTTGCTCGTTTCACCGTTATTGAACGTCAGCGTCCCGGAAGTGGCTTTGTAATCCGCGCCGGCTGTGGCCGTACCGTCGCTCGTGGCATAATCGACCTGCGCCATTCCCTGGGTTCCGTCGAGCCGAGATACCGTAATCGTGGCGCTGCCCTCATTTTCGCCAACCGACGATGCATCGACAATAAAATGCCCTGGCGTGGGAGTGTCGCTGTCCAAGATCTTTACGTCCTCCTTGCCGAGTCCCGCAAGAATAAAGGCCCCGCCGGTCGGATTGCTCAGCACGACCTGAAAGTCGCCGGGGTCGTCCACGATGTGATCGTCGATGATCGGAACGTAAAAAAACGCCTCTGTATCACCCGGCTGAAAGGTGAAAACGCCGGTTGTGGCGACATAGTTTGTGCCGGCCTGGGCCGTGCCGTCGACCGTGGCGTAGGAAACCGATTCCGTGGTCGAAAGCTGGCCGGCGCGGAACACGTCGATTTGCACTTTTCCGTCGTTTTCGTTAATGCTTGTCTGCGAAAAGGAACTGATGCCGAACGCGCCGTGCTGGTCTTCCTCGTCGTTGAGGGTCAACACGCTGGTGGTCGTCGGACCCAGCGTCGCGCCTCCGGTCGGATTGCCGAGCGTTACCTGAATCGTTTGCGGGCCGCGATACACCGGGGTATCGAAGTTATTGTTGATGAGATCCGTTACGTAGTTGAAGGTGATTTCAGCGGTCATCTGACCCGGTGCGAAGGTCACGACGCCAAAATTGTCTTCGTAATCCACGTCGCCGTTGGGCGTGGTAACCAACGGCACGGCCGTGCCGCCGGTCACTCGGTATTCGACCGTGACGGTTCCCTGGCTGCCGCCGAGGCGTGTCACGTCTAAGGAGGCCGAACCAAGCGCCCGATCGACGTTGAACGCGGCGTTGGCGAACTCGATCTCGCCGGCAGTGTCACTGTCGGCGATGGTAACCACGGCATGTGTCACGGCGCCCAGGCTGGCGCTGGTCGGATTCGTCAAGTCGATCAGGAAGGTCTTGCCGCCGTCGGCGATATGATCGTCCGCGACGGGAATGGTAATGGTCGTGGTCGCCTGGCCGTCGTCGAAAGTAACGGTGCCCGACTCGGCGCTGTAATTCGTTCCGGCGCTGGCCGTTTCATCGCTGGTCGCGTAATCGACCGTGGCCGTGCCGGCCGTGGAACCGGTGCGCGTAAGAACGACAACGGCGGCGCCGCCGGTCTCCGTCGCCAAATACGCGGGCGAGGCGAATTGCACCGTTTCGGGATCGGCGGCGATCACGGGAACGGGCCGTGAAAACAGGGAAGTATTTCCCGATTGATCGGTTGGCGTCGTCGTAGCGGTAATCCATTCACCGACGGGCACAGCCTGATCGAGCGGTATCTGAAATTCGGCCGTTCCGCTGTCGTCGACGAGCACCGAGATCGACTGCAAGTAGGTCTGTCCGTCGCCAAAGCCGCTCGGATTGACGGCGTCGTTGGCAAAAAAATCGACGTCATACTGCGTGAACGGGACGCCGGCCAGCGAACCGGCTACCACTGTGCCTTGCGGGTCGAAGATGGCCGACGTCAAGACCGGCGCAGTATCGACTGCGTCCACCCCACGTTGTTCGGCATAGGTGGAGAGAACGGCGTTGATGTTCGTAATGATCCCGAGGCCCCCGTTGGCGAAGATGTCATTTCCTTCGACGACGTTGCCCATGCCGAAGGGCACATCGACACCCGGGCCGCCGTTGAAGGCGACGGTGTTGCCCGCGCCGGTCGCAGTACCGCCGATCGTTTCGTCGCTAGCCAGGTAATTCGACGTGATGATCGAGATCCCCTCTCCCGCGTTGCCGAGGTTACGCATTCCCAACACGTCGGTGCCGATCTTGTTTCCTTGGATGGTAGTTCCAGTCGAGGAATGATCCTGTTCGGTGCTACCCTCACCGTCAAGGACGCGAATCCCGTCGCCGCCATTGGCCGCGATCACATTGCCCGCCCCAGGATAGGCGCCTCCAACGGCGTCGTGGGAACTGCTCGAGATACTGACGCCGTCACCGCCGTTGCCCAGCGGCATGGTTCCTGTCACATTGGTGCCGATGTAATTCCCCAAGATCGCAATGCCGTTTGGAAAGTAGCCGCCGACACGGACGACGATGCCACTGCCAGCGTTGCCGGAAATCACGTTTCCCGCGCCAGGCTGAGAACCGCCGATGACGGCGTTATTCTCCTCAACGACAACGCCGTCTTGTTCACCCGTGAACTTGCCGTTGCCCAGGGCCTCCGCGCCTGTGTAATCGGTGCCGATCAGGTTGCCTTCGACCAAATCGCCGCTGAAGCCATCCAGTACGACACCGGGGCCAACATTGCCCGAGATGACATTGCCGGCGCCGGGTGTATCACCACCGATGGTGTTCTGATAGCCGTCAGAGCGAATGCCGGGAAAGACGCCTTCATCTCCACCGTTGCCCAGAGCTTTTGTTCCTGTGACGTCGGTGCCAATGAGATTGCCCATCAGCACATTGCCGTTGGCACTCGGTATGAGATGAACCCCGTAGCCGTCATTGCCGGAGATCAGGTTGCCCGCTCCGGGATCGGTACCACCGATGGTGTTGAAGCTACCCGCGATGTCGACGCCGTCGTTTGCGTTGTTCAAGGCAATCGTCCCGCTGATGTCGGTGCCGATGTAATTGCCCTGCACCGTGTTTTCAATTGCGAAACCCTGGAGACTCACGCCGGTAGGTATGATGTTTCTTGCTGCGGCGGTGGTGCCGCCGATGAGGTTGCCGGCGGCAATGTCCGATGGGTTGCCGCCTATTTCCACGTCTCCAATTTCGCCCAACAGCCTCTGCGAGAGGAGAACGGTGCCCGTCACGTCGGTGCCGATCAAGTTGCCTTGCACGACGTTGTCGGAGACGTCGTGAATGAAGACTCCACCCTCAATGAGATTACCGGCGCCGGCCGTGGTGCCCCCGATCGTGTTGCCCGAACTGGCAATGATGATTCCGCCATGCAGCTCGGTGGTAAATGCTACGGTGCCGGTGACGTCGGCGCCGATGAAATTCCCTTCGATGTGGTTTCCGCCGGTATTCTGGTCAAAAGAGCTCGTGCTGGCATCGTAGCCATTCACATACACCGAGCCAATAAGATTGCGGGCGGCGGCGGTCGTGCCGCCGATCAGATTGTTGGGCGATAGATTGACGTAGACGTCGGCACCTGAGGCCGGCACCGCATTGGTACCCGTCACGTCGGTGCCGAGAAAGTTACCCTCAAGAATGTTTCCGCCGAGGCCGGTAAGCTCGATTCCATACTGAAAGCTGTGGACCACCAGGCCGCGCACAATGCTGCCGCCGCCGGTGATGCGCAGGCCATCGGCGCCTGATCCCGCCTGCGAGCCATCCAACTCAACCAGCGGCAGGCCCTGGTAGCCCGGCTGGCTCGTGCCGTCGACAAACACCGGATCGGTGATGTCGGGTAGCGGCGACTGCGGCAGAATGACACGGTTCAAATTGGGAAGGTCGAAGTCGATGATGTCCTGTCCCGGATGGCTGTTGGCGGCCAGAATCGCCTCGCGCAGCGAGAAGTGCGTGGGGTCGGGTACGGGGTCGTTCGCGTCGTCGCCGGTGTTGACGATGAACACGAGCGGGCTGTCGGGAGACAGTTTCAGCGCCGCGGAGAACTCCGAGGTCTCAAAGTCTCCGAGGCTGGCGGTGGCTGTGATGTATGAACCCGGCGCGGCTCCCACAGGCAAGTTGACGTTGAACAAGACCTGCCCGCCATCGTCGGTGCCCACGAACGTCGAGCCCAAGAAGGTCTCCCCGGGACCATAGCCCGATGGTCCGGCGGCGCTGCTGGAGTAAAAGTCGAGCGTAAAAAACGAGTCGAGCGAGCTGTTCAAGGTGCCGGTAATGTATGTCTTGCCGCCATAACTGGCTGCACTGGCCAGGACAGGAAAGTTTTGCAATTCGTTGGGGCCGTCGTCGGTATCGCCAGGGTCGTTGGGCGTTACGCCGTCGCTCCCCAGGTCGATGCCCAAGCCTGTGTTGGCGAAGATCGAGTTGGCCTCTATCAGGTTTCCGGTGCCTTGCAGAATGTCGACGCCGGGGCCGGCATTGAAGGCGATCGTGTTGCCTTCGTCCGCGGAGCTGAAACCAATTTCATTGCCGCTCGCGTCGCCGTCAATCAACACGCCGGGACCGCCGTTGCCAAGCGGGCTGATGCCATCGGCCGCCGTGCCAATGAAATTGCCGACAATTGAATTCACGTCGGCGCCGACTCCGTGCAGGTAAACACCGCCCTTCAAGTTGCCCGAGATGACGTTGCCCATGCCAACGGTGCTCGGGCCTCCGGAATCGCCTGGCTCTTCCTCCTCGTCATTGGAGGGCGGGGAATTGTTTTCGATCTCGACGCCGAATAAGCCGTTCCCCCGGCCGCTGGCGCCGCTTGCGTTAGTGCCCAGGTCGTTGCCGACGATGTCGGCCGATCCAGCGGTCAGCATGTGGATGCCGTCGCCCGAGAAGCGATCGATCATCAGCCCCTGGATCGTGGCAAATCCGCTGGCCACGGTCAGTCCATCGGCCCCCGGCCCGGTGAGTCTGCCATCGAGCTCCACGAGCGGCGTCGTCCCTTCCAGGTCGTCGCCGTCTTCCGAGGGCGGCAGCCGGAAGCCGTCGATGGTCACCGAGTCGGTGATGGCGGGTAACGGCGAGAGCGGCTGAATCGTATGCGGCGCCGTTCCCGGAATCTGAAAGGTGATCTCATCGGCGCCGGGGTTTGCATTGGCGTTGAGAATGGCTTGCCGCAGCGAACCGGGGCCACCATCGGCCGTGGTGGTGACGGTGAAGGGATCGGGAAGGCCCGGACTGCCCGCGTCGACGATCGTATTATTGTCGGCATCCAGGTCGTCGTCGCCACGAGCGCCGTTGACGAAGTGCAGCGTGACGGTATTGCCGTTGATTACGGCCCCGGTGTCGGTTTTCGCACTGTAGTTCCAATAGTACCAGTGCGGGCTGGAATTCTTCGGCGTCGGTCCGTAGCGCCAATAGATCGAGCCGTCAGGCATCGGCACGGGCAGGGTCATGGTGACCGTCACATGTTGTCCCGGAGAAACTCCAGTCAGTGTGAAGTCGACGAACCCCAGGCCAAACACGGTGTGTGCGGGTGCATCGCTGGGCGAAGGGTTCGGAATCGACCAGGCGTTCTCGACATTCACTCCCGACGGCGCCTGAAGAGTGACAAAGCTATTGGGGTTCAAAGCGTCAGGGAATGAAACCACGCTGGCATTCTGGCTGTCGCCGCCCGGCGCGTTGTTCTCCACCGCGTCGGCGATGCCGTCGCCATCGCTGTCGGTCTGTACGATCACGGCATTCGAGAACTGCGAAGTATTTCCGATCGGATCGGTGGCGGTGGCGCGAAGATTCGTCTCGTCGGCCATTCCGTCGGGCAAAGCCACGTCAAACTTCCTGAAACCGCTGCTGTTCGTGGTAACAAGGATGACTTTGACAAAGGTCCGCGCGTCGTCCTTTTCGGCGCCATTTAGGCCTTGCTGAACTTGGCCTGAGAAAAACTCGATCGTGTAAGTGGTGCCGGCGGCGGCCTGAATCCAACCGGCGACCCGGTGGCTTTCACCCGTAGTGGCCAGGGAAAGGGTCGGGGCCGCTTGTAAATCGTTGCCGCCACCCGAGGGGTCCAACAGAATGCCCAGACCACCGTTAGCAAAAATCTGGTTGTGTAGAATCGAATTGGCGCTGCCCGACGCCACGTCCAAGCCGTCGCCGGTGTTATCGTGAATGCTGTTGGCGTCGGCGCTGTCAGGCCCGCCAACTTGATTGTTGAATGCCGAGTTGGTGATCTCGATCCCGTCCTGCGTGCTTTTGGCGATTTCATTGCCTTGAATTGTGTTCCCAACGTCGAAATACTGCACGTGCGTATCCGTGTCGACAGACGTGCCACCCACGATCTTGATTCCCAGCGTATTCCCAAGAATTTCATTGCCGGGGGTAACGCCGGGTGCGCTGGTTGGCTCTCCGATCGTGTTAGGGCCCGCTATGGCGCTGACAATACCTGTGCCATTTCCCAGGCCTGCTGCGGCGGTGCCGTCCAAAGCAGTGCCAATGAAGTTGCCCACGAGGTAGTTGCCGGCCGCTCCCGCTTGTAGCTGGATGCCGACAGCATTGGCGGAGATGACATTGCCCGTCTGCTTGAAGTAGCCCCCGATGATGTTATTTGCGGCCGCGTTGCTCAGCAGGATGCCGGCGCCGGTGTTTCCTTGCGCCGCGCCGGAGGCATTGATGCCGATGTAATTGCCCCGCACGACGTTCTCGTTCGTGCCGGCGCCGCTAATAATAATTCCGCTGGCGCCGTTGAGGATGACGGTGTTGAAATCGGCCGTACTGGCGCCGATGAGGTTGTTCGCGGCGCCTTTTTGGAGAGTGATTCCAGAGGACGCGTTCGCTGCGATCACGTTGTTGAGGATTTCGTTTATCCGGGATTTGGCCCCCTCAATAACGATTCCATCGCCGCTGCCGGGATTCGCGGGATCCTTCGCGGTGTAGTAGATAAAATTGCCCGTGCCCGTTGCCGCCCCCCCAATCCAGTTTCCCGGAGAATCGTCGATTTTGATTCCGGCATTCACATTGGGAATCTGGTCACCGTTGACGTTGGTGCCGATGTAATTCGCCTCAACATGGTCACCGGTGGTGCCGTCCTTGAGCTCGATGCCAAACATCTTGTTGCCGCCGATGACGTTTGCACGGATAGTCACTTGCGCGGCCGCAACGGTCGCCTCGTCGTTCGCAACGATGATGCCGCCCAGAGAATTGGCAAGTGGCAGGTCTGCGGTCTGATCGACGATGATGGGGGTGGCGTCCTTGTCGGTGCCGATGTAGTTCCCGAGAATCAGCGTGCTGTTCGCCCCGGACTCTAGCTCAATTCCCTCACCCCCATTGCCGGAGATCACGTTGCGCAGGCTTGGATCATCGCCGCCAATTTGAGTAAGTAAGGTGTCCGCCACAAAGATACCAGAACCGCCTGTGTTCGGTAGGGCGGACGTGCCTTGCATCGTCAGGCCGATATAGTTGTTCCTCACGGAATTCGATATGCCCGCTTGCGTAATAGCCAAGCCATTACTGGAGTTTCCCGAAATCACATTTCGGCCGAGGTCTCCGGCCACGCCGATGACGTTGAACGCGGCGCCGTCTGCGATGGTCAGTCCGGCAAGAAGATTCGGCAAAGGCTGCATGCCGTCCGCCGTGGTGCCGATAAAGTTGCCGGCGACGATATTGGCTGTGGCGGTTGAGCCGTGAATGGACACACCGCTCTCGCTATTGCCGGAGATGACGTTCCGTGCCCCGGCTACGGCGCCGCCAATGGTATTGGCGGCAGCGCCGTTGATCTCGACTCCAATGTTGTTGCCGAGGCCCTTCGACGTACCGTCGGTACCCGTCCCAATGTAGTTTCCTTCCACGACGTTGCCGACCGTCAACGTGCCCGTGACCGAAGAGTCAAAGAGGTAAACGCCGTCCTCAAGGCTATTGACGATAAAGTTGCGGGCCGCTGGGGTCGTTCCACCGATCGTATTATTTGCGGCATCGCTGATGTCGACGCTCTCATAATTACCCTTCAGCGCGATTCCAGGTGAAGTGATGCTCATGCCGATGCCATTGCCTATGACTTGGTTCGTCGTTGCGCCGTCTGCAATCGTCACTCCTACCAAGAAATTGGCGGCAATCGTGTTGCCCAAACTCGATTCGACGCCGCCGACCACTTGAGTGCCGCCGACGAAGTTGCCGGAAGCATGGTCCTTGATGACAACTCCGTCGAAATTGGGCAGTGAAACAGATAGATCGGCCGCCACGCCGATCAGGTTTTTTTGCAGCTTGTTGCCGCTGGCGCTGGCGCCGGTGATGACGACGCCCTCCAAGGTGTTGGCGCTAATCACATTTCCGGCGTTCAAATCTCCGATGACGTTTCCGGAAGAGCTGTCGATCACTATTCCGTTCACATTGGGCAGTGGGCCGCGACCATCGGCGGTCGTACCGATTTTGTTGCCTTCGAGGACGTTATCATCGGAAAAATCAGTGATGAGCACCCCTTGTCCTTGGCCAGGAACAGTCCCTGAGGCCGGTGTGCCGTTGCCGGAGATGACGTTGCCCGCTCCCGGAGTGCCGCCGCCGATCGTATTGGCCGTGGGCCCCACCATCTGGCCCATGAGCGCGAAGCCGTCAAGGGCCACGCCGCTGTGAGCGTTTGGGAGTTTTGTATCGCCATTCTTGTTCGTGCCGATGTAGTTACCCTGGACTGTATTGGAAATGACGCCAGGAGATTGCATCAGAATGCCATCGTTGAAATTGCCCGAAATGATGTTTCGGGCCATGACAATCGAGTCGCTCGTTCCGTCGCTTGCATCGTCGCCGCCAATCAGGTTGAAGGCCACCGTGGCCGAGGGATCGCTGGCGAAATTGGCCAGAACGACGCCGTTCTGACTATTGCCGAGCGGGATTTCTCCCTGCTTGATCGCTAGGCCGCCGGAATCAGTGCCGATGTAGTTGCCCTGGACGACGTTGCTTAGGGCACGTTGTTGGGCCACCGGCATGGAGATTAAGTTTTCGCTCGTACCGATGGTCTCGATCTCGACGCCGTTGTAGTTCGCTGAGATGACGTTGCGGCTGTTGGCCTGCGTGCCACCGATGATATTCGCGCTGGCGTCATCGAGCCGCACGCCGTCTTCGCCGTTGCCAACCGGCGTCGAGCCATCCGATCCGACGCCGATATAGTTGCCTGCGATCAAGTTGCCCGACCCGCCTAGAACATAGACGCCATTCTTGGTATTGCCGGCGATGACGTTGCCGCCATCGGGCTCAAATTGCTTGCTGATCGGGTCAAAATTTCCGATGAAATTGTTCGAAGCGAAACCGAGTTGAGAGGAACCGCGAGGCGGACCCAAAAAGATGCCGTCGGTGCCCGTCGCACCTGGCGCCGGCAGCGCGTTCAGGCCGTCGACGTCGGTGCCGATGTAGTTGCCTTCGATGTAATTGTTGGTGTCGGACTGGTCCTCGAGAAAGATTCCGGTCAGACCGTTGCCCGAGATGAGGTTGCCTTCGCTGAGCGGACCCGCGTCGTTGACACCGCCAATGAGATTGTAAGACGACTGGAAGACGTCGATTCCGCCGGCTGCGTTTGGCGCGGCAACCCTTCCCGACGCATCGGTTCCAATGAAATCGGCCTGAATGATATTGTTCAAGCCGGGGCCGTTACCGTGAACAAAGTCATCGGAACCGTCCAAGACCAGACCGAAACCTCCAAAGTTATCCACGACCAGGCCCTTGACGGTGTTTCCGCCGTCCACGAACAGCAGCCCCACGGAATTGCCCACCTGGGTGCCGTCGATCACGATAACGGGGTTTTGAGGAGCGTAACCCGGCTGGCTCGTGCCGTCGATGACGATCGAGTCGGTGATGACCGGCAGTGCTGACAGCAGGCTGATTTTTTGCAGACCGCTGCCAATGGCGAAATCGATCGTGTCGAGTTGACTAGCGGCCGGCGTGCCGTTCGTGACCTGGTTTTGCTCTTGTTGTGTCAGCGAACTGTACGCCATATCGCCGTTGGCGAGCAGGAGGGCTTCCCGCAAGGTCAAGGATCCGTCGCGCGCGTTGGTATCGGCCGGCGAATTGACCGTGAGGGTGGCCAAGAGGGCACGATTCTCCAGCCTTTCGACGAGAAACCGCACCGGGGCACGGCGTTTTTTTCGCCGCGGCAGCACCCGCCGCTCGGCCAGGAGATCGAGAAGGGAATAAAGCGACATGTCGCACGTCCCACTGTAAAGAGAGGTTATTCAACAGCACCCTCTTATAAGTGCGAGATGTGGCAGCCGTTTCCCCAACGAATTTTCCGCGGAACTACCGCTCGCGGAGCTCGACCATGCGGAGCAGCTCCGCTTGAACGTCGGCGGGAAGTCCTTCGGCCTGCTGAATTTGCTGAAACAACTCCGCTTTCTGGTCGCTGTGGGGCTGCCACCGGCGAAGCCACCCCCGCGCCTCGCTCTGGAGGCGCAACTCGGGTGTCCAGGGCAGGGCATCCCAGAGCCGAACCCCGCCGTCGAAGCCGGTTGAGGCCAGTCGCCGGCCATCTGGGCTGAAGGTCACGCTCAAAACCAAAGACATGTGGCCCTTTAAGGTCAGGGTCTCTTCGCCGGTGGCGAGGTCCCAAAGCTTGATGGTCTTGTCGGCGCTGGCAGACGCCAACCGCCGACCGTCACGGCTAAAGGCCACGCTCGACACCCAGTCGGTGTGCCCCTTGAGGGTTAACAGCTCGAGGCCCGTGGCGGTGTCCCAAACTTTGACATCATAGTCAGCTCCGCCCGTGGCCAGACGGCTGCCATCGCGACTAAACGCCACACCGCCAATGCCGGTCGGTCCGGCTCGATGTCCAACGAGCGTACGCACCGCGCGGCCGGTGGCCAGGTTCCAGACCCGCACTGTATGATCGCGGCTGCCGGAGGCGAGCCATTGGCTGTCGGGGCTAAAGGCGACGCAGCTCACTAGTTGTTCGTGCCCGCGCAAAATGGCTGTTTCGTCGCCCGTGGCCAAATTCCAGATGACGACCGAATGGTCACGGCCCGGCGCGGCGATCGCTCGGCCGTCGGGGCTGAGAGCCACACAAGGTACCAGCTCCATGTCTGTTCGCAGCGTATGGACGGCGCGGCCTGTCGCCGCGTCCCAGACTCTTACCGTCTGATCTCGGGCGGCCGAGACCAGACGGGTGCCATCCGTGTTGAATGCGACGGCTGCCACGGCGTCGCCATGTCCCTCAAGAGTTCGCGTCTTTTGACCGCTGGCCGCGTCCCAGATCTTGATGCGCCGGTCGTGGCCAACCGAGGCCAATCGCGTGCCGTCGGGACTGAATGCCACGCCCAGACCCCAACTCGCGGGAGTGGTATCCTGAATCACCTGCACGATGTCCTGGCCCGCGGTGGCGTTCCATACCTTGATGTTGCCGTCAAGGCTGGCGGAGGCCAGCCAGCGGCCATCGGGACTGAAGGATACGCCCGCAACTGAGCCGCGATGTCCTCTCAAGAAGCCCAGCGGTTCGAAGGTGGTGGCGTTCCACAACCTGATTGTTTGGTCAAAGCTGCCGGATACAAGCCGGGCGCCGTCGGGGCTGAAGGCCACGCATACGACTCGGTCGGTGTGGCCGGCGAGCGTTCCCAGGCATTTTCCTTCAGTCGCGTCCCAGACCTTGACGGTACGATCAAGGCTGGCCGATGCCAGCCGCTTGCCATCGGGACTAAACGCCACGCTAATTACCTCGTCGGCGTGCCCCCTCATCGTCAACCATTCATCACCTGTGGCGGCGTCCCATACCTTAACCGTTTTGTCCTTGCTGGCAGACGCAAGCCGCGTTCCATCGGAGCTGATGGCGACACCCGTCACTAAATCGTCATGCGCCTTGAGGGTCCGCAATTCGCGTCCGCTGGCGACATCCCACAACTTGACCTCGCCATCATGGGCAGCCGACGCCAAAAAGTCGCCGTCCGGACTGAACGCCACGCTGGCAACCCATCTCGCATGCCCGTTCAAGATCGACACCTCTGCGCCACTGGCGGTGTCCCACACTCGAACCGTCGAATCGGCCCCGCTAGTGGCCAGCCGCTTGCCGTCTGGGCTGAAGGCGACGCCGAAGACCAGATCCTGGTGTCCCCTCAAAATCTTCACGGGGCAACCAGTGGCTGCGTCCCACAACCTGGCCGTGCGATCGTGGCTGACCGAGGCCAGGAGCTTTCCGTCTGGGCTGAAGGCGACGCCGGCGACTGGGGCCTTGTGCCCTGTCGCACTGACGAGCGGGGTATCGAGCAGCCGGCGCCAGAAATACCATTCGAAGCCGCGCAAGTCGTCTTCATCATCGCGGGAAGGGTGTTTATCCAAGAGCGCCGCCAGTTGGCCCGCCCGGCCGTCTTCCCAGGCAGTTTGCGCCAGATTCATGTGGGCGACATAAGCATTTCCGATCGCGCGCGCCGCCTCTCGTTCAGCGCGGTCGCGCTCGCGGCCCATAGCGCGCTCGGCAAGTGTGGCCCGGTACGCCTGCCAGCCGCTCACGGCCGTGGCCCCGGCCAATAGCGCGGCGAAGGCTCCCATCGCGAGCAGCAGCTTGAGGTTCTTGCGGGCGAACTTGCGGAGCTTGTAAGCCGCCGACGGCGGGCAGGCCTCCACGGGTTCGTCATTCAGGTAACGCTCAATATCGCGTGCCAGGCCGTTGGCCGTCTGATAGCGCCGATCACGGTCTTTTTCCAAAGCCTTCATGACGATCCAATCGAGATCGCCATGCAGCTCACGGGTGAGCCGTTCGGGTGCGAGCTGCCGCTGCGCCGAGATCGACGCCAGAGTTTTTTTGGAATCGCTCAGGCGGGCGCTTGGCTTCGGTGGATCCTCTTCGCGGACCAGCCGCAACGCTTCTGTCATCGTGGCTTGCTTTAGCCGCTCGTGCGTCAGCGGGGTCGTGCCCGTAAGCAGCTCGTAAAGCAACACACCCAAGCTGTAAATATCGGCGCGCGTATCAACATCGCGAGCGTTGAAGTCGGCTTGCTCAGGACTCATGTATTCCAGCGTGCCAATGATGCCGCCAAAGGCGGTAACCAGCGTCCGCTCGCTCAACCGCTCACCCAATGCCTTGGCCACGCCGAAATCAATGATCTTGGGCACCGGCCGGCCGTCGTAGGCGGCGACCAGTACGTTCGTGGGCTTCAGATCGCGGTGAATGACCCCTTTGTGATGCGCATGTTGCACCGCCTGACAAACGGCCGCAAATAGATGGAGTCGCTCGCGGTTGGTGAGTTGCTGCTCGTCGCAATAGCGTGTGATCGGCAGGCCCTTGACTAGCTCCATGACGAAAAAAGGGCGCCCTGAACTAGTCGTTCCTGCGTCGAAGACACGGGCGATGTTAGCGTGCTCCATCAGGGCTAGAGCCTGGCGCTCGGCTTCGAAGCGGGCCACCACCTCGCGCGTATCCATGCCCAACTTGATGATTTTCAGAGCAACAATGCGGCGAATGGGCTGCCGCTGTTCAGCCAGGAAGACGACGCCAAAGCCACCTTCGCCGATCTGCTCGATCAATTCGTAGACGCCGATCCGGGTGCCGGGGCCTTCCTGAGCGGCAGCCGTACAAGGCACGGAAACCACAGCCGGATTCTTCAGGAAGCCGTCGTCCATTTCATACACCCGCAACAATGCCTCGACTCGTGCGAGCAGGTCGTCGTCGCCGTCGCAGGCTTCCTTAACGTAAACTGAACGCGCAGCTTGGGCCTCGATTCGACGGGCCGCGTTAAAGATCAGTCGTTCGTTCTGCATTTGTATGGGCGATCGGCGTGAGGGGTCCATAATCCAGTGCGAGAAATACAGGCGGATTCCCCAATAATTCCGCGCCGGCACGGGTGCTTAGCCACCGGAGCTTTCGCTCCCTTCCATTTCCAGGCGGAGCCAGCTTCGGGCATATGCCCAGTCGTTGTCTGCGGTGGAAGTGGAAACGCCCAACATCTCGGCCGCGCTTTCGATCGTCATGCCGGCGAAAAACCGCAGTTTGACGAGTTGGGCCATTCGCTGGTCGTGCTTTTCGAGCTTGTCGAGCGCCTCGTTCAAGGCCAGCAAGTCAAGGTCGGGCCCGGCCGAAGCCAAAGCAATATCGACCAGTTCGACTCGGTTGTAATCTCCGCCGGCCTTGAGTGTCCGTTTGTGACGGATCCGTTCGACGAGGATCCTTCGCATCGCCTCGGCCGCGGCGACGAAGAAATGACCTCTACTATTCCACAACTGTGGATGTTGGACGTCGACCAGCCGCAAATACGCTTCATGGACCAGGGCCGTCGCCTCCAACGTCTGGCCGGGCGACTCTCTCGCCATTTTCTGCATTGCCAGCCGGCGTAGCTCCTCGTAAACCAGCGGCAACAACTCCTCGGCGGCCTTTGGTTCGCCGGCCTTGATCGCGTCGAGAATGCGGGTGATGTCGATCATCACCTTTGAGGATACTCGCCATGCAAACGAGAATCAAAAGGCAGCCTCGGCCGTCGGCATATTTGAGCACGGAAATGGCCGTGGAACAGCACGACCGGTTCCCCCGCACCCGCGACCAGGTAGCTGATCGAGGTACCGGCAGAATCGAACGCTTCGGTTCGAATGGCGTCGGCCGCCGGAGCACGAGTGGAAGTACAAACAGCGAGCACCATCGAGATCAAAGCTGGTGGTCTCACCGTCGAACTCCGCGGATGCGAGCAAACGAATGGAGCGGGCGATCGACTCTCGAAGCGCTCAGTCATGTTGATCATTTTCCCGTGCCGCGGCGCGGTGCGCAACAGTCGCAGAGGGCAGTGCGAACCGGCCATCTTTGTCATTCTTCAATTTGCAATTCGCCAATAGCGGGCTAAGCTCGTCCGTCGCTCGCCGGGACCCCGCGTGTTACTCTACGGAGTCGCAACGGATGCGAAGACACAACCCCTCCGGGCGGAGAGCGCGCGTACTGGAGATTCTGGCTCAATATCGGGCGTTTACGACAATTCATCTTGATCTTGTGTTTTCTATCGCGAAGAATTCATGGTGCGAACCACGCGGAGGCCGGCGCTGGGAGAAGCGAACGTGGGCGGCAGACCGCTGCGGCTGGCGCTGCGGGCAAGGGCCGGGCGGCTCAAATACGAGCCGCCGCGCACGACGCGGCATTGTCCGTTGGCCGGCCCGGTGGGGTCAACCCGCCCGGCGCCAGGATCAAAGGCCAGCCAGTCATGGCACCATTCCGAGTTGTTGCCGTGCATGTTTCGCAGGCCACGCGGATTGGGCCGCAACACCCGCCGGTAATGCTCTTCGCCGCGTGAATCTCCCTGGAACCAGCCGAATCGCGGCGCCAGGTCGACGTCGCTGCCGAAGCTGTAGGCCGTAACTGTGCCCGCCCGGCACGCGTATTCCCACTCGGCCTCGGTCGGCAGGCGGTAACCGGCACGTTCCGGATGAAACGGCCATTGGCCGTCGGCCGAGCTTTCGCCTGGTCCCAACTCCAAAGTCGCGGGGTCGTCGTAACATTGCTCGCTTTCCGGCAGGCCCGCCGCGGTCGTAAGCCAGCGGCAGAATCGGACCGCGTCGAACCAGTTGAAGGCCACCGCCGGCTGCCAGCCGGCGGGCGAACGCTCGGCGACCGCCTCAATGTAGCCGCAGGCCGCGGCCTCGCCGCGGGTTTCGGCGAGAAACCGCTGGTATTGGTCGCGCGTCACCAGGCGATCCATCATCGCGAAACCACGCGTGAGACGCACCTCGTGCGCCGATTCGTCGTTGTTGCGGTCGAGCTCGGTCGGCGGCGACCCCATGCGGAATGCGCCCGGCGCGAAAACGATCATCGTCTGCGTGAACGGCCCGGCCCGCTCGACAAACCACTCGGCGCGCGACGGCGCCGACGGCTCGCCGCTTGCCGCTGTGGCATCGAATTCGTCGACCTCGCTGCCAAAACCCCAGCAACGCAGCAGCCAACCGCAAGCTCCGTGCATGGCCGAGCTGGGATCGCAGCGGTACCAGTCGACCAGTTGCGCGCTGAACCGCGAGCCGTCGGGCACTTCGGCTGCGGTGAATTCGCCCAAAGCCAAGATCAACCAATACCTGGCCGCGTCGCCGCGCGCCGTGTTCAGGCACCCGGCCAGCGCCGCCGGCTCGAGGTCGTGGTCGCGCACGGCGGCAAGGAACTGCGCCGGCGCGTCGGGGTCGGTCGTGGGCGTAAAGAGCTCACCGATCGTTTCGCGCTCGCCGAGCCGCAGCAGCGTGACCGCGGCCGCAGCCCGACGGCGGCCGAGCACGATGCGCCGCGGCTCCTCGGCGTCCCACTCCAGACGGTGCAGGCCGACGATGTCGAGCAGCGTTCGGCGGGCCGCCTCGCGGTCGGGCTCGGCTGCCAGCGCGGCCATCAGCGGGGCGAATTGCTCGCCCCTGGCGTCGGCCGCAAGCCGGGCTAGAAGCTCCGGACGTCCACGTCCCCAGTCGGCGAGAGCCGTCGCGGCCGCATGGCGCACGTGCTCGCGGCGCGACAGGTCGAGGAACGCTCGTTGAATCGGTTCCAGCAACCGAGCCGAGACCGGCCGCAACAGATCGCGGAGCATGCGCTGGTCGTCGACATGGGCCACCAGCAATTCCTTGACCAGGAAGCTCAGATCGGCCCGTTCCCAACCTTCGGCCTGCGGCGCGTAACCGGCCAAAGTGAGCCCGGCATGAAACCGAGCCGTCGGCGCCGCGGTTGTGTCGCGCAAGGTCTGCCAAAGCAGTGGTTCGATCGTCGCTGCCGAGGTACTGAGCCGTTGGCGAATCAGCGGCAAGTCATCGAGCTCGCAATCGAGCAGACGCGTTGCGAGATGGGCCGCCCGACCAGGTTCGTCGGCCAGCAGCGCCAGGTTAACACGGATCGCCTCGCGCGGCGTCAAGTCGCCGCCGGCCAGCAGCTCGTGCAGGCGGGGCGCCACTTCGTGGTGGAAAGGCCGCAGGTTGTCGAGGATCGCCGGAACGGCTTCCGGAGACGCGTTGCGCAGCAGCTCGACCTGGGCCAGGGCACGCAGTTCATGGGCCTGCTGGGCTTGCAAGCCCGCCCTGTGTACCATTACGGCCGCGGTTGCCGCGACTAGCGTGACAACCAGCAGCGCCGCGGCGCCCGCCTGGCTCCAGGTGCGGTGCCGGCGCATCCATCGCGCCAGCCGCTCGGCGGCGTTCTCGCGGTGGGCTTGCACCGGCGCGTCGGCCAGCCAACGCTCGACGTCCTCGGCCAAGGCCCGGGCCGAGCGATACCGATCGGCCGGTTCGAGGGCCATGGCCTTCAGGCAAATCGCCTCCAGCGGCCGGGGCACCCACGATTGGACCGCCCGCGGAACGGCGAACTCGCCGCGCAGCACCCGCTTTTGAATCGCATCGACGTCGCGCCCTTGAACCGGCGGCTGGCCGGTCAACAGCGAATAAAGGGTCGCGCCCAGACTGTAAATATCGCTGGCGCGGCCGATCAAATCGACCGCCCCCGCCGCTTGTTCGGGGCTCATGTAGGCGGGCGTTCCGATCGCCCGGCCGATACGGGTTACGTCGGAATCGTGTGCGGCCGGCGGCAACAGCCGCGACTCGGCGGCGGCTGTGGCCTGTGCCGGTCGATCGACCGGCTTGGCCAACCCCCAATCGACGACCAGTGTTTCACCGTAGGGGCCGAGCATCACGTTGGCGGGCTTCAGGTCGCGGTGCAGCACCCCGCGGCTGTGAGCGTAGGCCACGGCGTTCGCGACTTCGATGAACCTTCGCAACAGCCCGCGCAAGCGAACCATGCGTTCGGCCGGCTCGCCGCCATGCAGCTCCTCGATCGCCTGCTGCAGGCTTTCGCCTCGGATGAAGCGCATCGCGTAGTACGGGCGGCCGTCGTTGCAAGTGCCCATGCCATAGACGGGCACTACGCCCGGATGTTCCAAGCCGCCGGTGATTTCGGCTTCGAGCAGAAAGCGGGCACGACTTTCGGGATGGTCGGCGTAGCAGGGGCGAATTTCCTTGAGCGCCACTTCGCGGTGCAGCTCGTGGTCGATCGCCACTGAGACTTGCCCCAGCCCGCCGGCCGCGTGCGGTCGTACGATCTCGAAGCGCGAGCCCGTTGAACTGCCGCCCCCCGATTGTGGAAAGCCCGCTTGTCCATCGTGATTGGTCAAAACGGTGGCGTACAGCGAATCGTTCATGCGTTGAGCCTGCCGTGTGTGAGTGTGCGAAACGACAATTGCGGATGCGCGATCACGAACTGCGGGCATTTGGCCGCGAGACTTTTGCGTGGTTTCGCCGCCACTGGGAAAGATAGCTTGCGCCGGCGCGTGGGGGGGCCGACAAGCTGACGAAACCCTTCGATCGTTGCGATCGTCATACCCGACGGTGGGCCACCGCGGGAAGTTGCTTTGTTTCTGCTTTGGCCTGGCTCGATTCGGCCTCATGGCGGAGTTGCTCGACCTCGCACCGCTGTTTTTCAAATTCCGCCTGATGCAACCCAGCCTCAATCCGAAGTTGGTAGACCTCGTGTTGTTTCCATGCGGTACCGCCGAAAAAGGCGGCGACGGCCAGCAAGATCATGAACATCTACTTAAGACCGAATTGAAACCACAAACGACTGTGGTTTTTTGCGGCGGACCGCTGCGGATTTCCATTATTTGCCGGCGTCGGCCGGCTTGCGGCCCGCGGGAGTGAGGACCAGATCATCCATGGATTTCGTCAGTTCCACTTCCACGACAACGTCACTTTCCTGCGGGTCGCGGCGAGCGTAGGTGTGGTGGACGTGGTGTGTCCCCGGACTGAAGTTGCTGATGATGCGCAGGTTACCCGGCCGTAATCCGGTAAGGTGGAACGTCAGTTTGTCTCCCTCGCGCTTCGTTTCCAGCCGCTGTGACACGGCGTACGACCAGGCCGCCATGGGGTTGGCCGTCTTTAGCTCGAACGGCTGGTCCCAATCGGCCGCGAAGTTTTTCAGCTCCTCGGGCGTGCCGCGAATCTCGCCGCGCACTTCCAGCGGGCGGCTCATTGCCACGTCACCCAGATCGGTGCCCGCTCTCACTGGTCCAATGAACCGGCCGGCAAATCCCTCGGATTCGATATACAAGAAATAGACGGCCGGGCCGAGGTCCTCATATCCCTGATTGACCTTCTGCAGCGAGGCGAGTACCACGGTCCCGTCTTCCGCCGACACGGCGTGGATAGGCCCTTGCAGGCCATGCATAGGATACGGACCGCCGCTCGCGTTGTCCGAGGTCTTGTTAAAATGGCGCACCTTGGCGCCGGCAATCGGCCGGCCATCGGCAATCAATCGGAAGCGGGTCGGCTCGGCGGGCCTCAGCTCGAACCGCTTCGTCTCGTCCCGCTTGAGCTCCACTCCTTGAAAACGGGTTTCTTCATAGCCCGGGGCGACAACGGAAATCGTGACCGGCGACGTCACGTCTGGAACTTCGATCGGTCCGGCGTGAATCTCGATCGACTTCGATGCCTCGTACGTTTCGGCGGTGAAGACGCCGGCATCGACGGCCTTTCCGTCCTTTGCCACAAACTCCACGCGGCCGGTGAAGTGCCTGGCGCGCTCGGCGGTGTCCTCTTCCGGCGTGCGGGCGCGGATGCTCAACGTCGTTTCGCCCGTAGTCAGTTCTCCTTTCCAATCGCCCTCGTGCGAAGCTGACGTTTGAATATTGCCGACGTGGACCTTGTAGCGGAACTGGTACTTTCCAGGAGAGGTGCTGAACCTAGGGCCGATCGCATGCTCGAACCTGGCCACCGGCCCTTCAGCCGCCACAATGCCAAGGCCGTAGGCGCGAATCTCAGCCGTTTCTTGCGGCTTGAGGGTCCAACGGGCCATGATCGGCAAGCCGCTGTACCACGGTCCGGTGAGTGTCTGCTCGTTGCCCAACTCGTCCTTGACGGTGACGGGATCTAACTGACGCCACGTTTCGCTCATGAGTGAGATCGATTTGTCGCCGACGTTCTGGAGGTGAAAAGCCACATCGAGTGCCGTGTTCAGCGGCACTGCTTGCGATCCATCGGACGGAAGGCGCTTTCCGCCTTGGAGGAACTGGACTGCCGCCCGTAGGCCATCTTTGGCTTCACCCCACCGCAGCTCGGCGACTTTCGCGGCCTGTGGATCCTCGGCCACGGCGAACGAGGCGGTTTGCGAGATCGCTTCGCCCGCCCACGCCTTGCCTTGCAGCTTGTCGGGCCAGAGTTTGGCGATTTTCTCCACGAAAGGTTGGCCCACGTGGTAACGGACCCGCACCTGGTAGTCGCCCGGCGGGAGCTCGTAATCCATGGGAGGATTGAACCTCGCCGGCCGGAGAACCACCACCAGCCTCTTGCCCGGTTCGAGCTCGTGAGTTGAGGACTCGATGAGCATCACCACGCTCGTGAGCAGTCCACGCGCCGCCCGTGGGATCGGCTGGCCGTCCCTACGAGTGAACTCCAGGTCGAACAGGTGCGGTCCAAGGAAAGGAATATTTCCTTTGCCCCCCAGAAGTGTGACCGTCTTATTGCTGACATTTTTCAATTCGACCGCCAGTGTCAGGTCGTCGCCGCGGAGGAATGTGCCGATTTTCTTCGACAGATCGGGAGATTCGTCGTCGACGTCGGCCGCGATCGGCGTCACCCGGCAGCGCAGGCCTCCAGGCTCGGGGCCTGTCTTATCGGCCGCCGGACGCTGCCCGTCGGCCGGATCGTTCGCGTCACTGTTCTGCTCCTCCTTCGACTCCGAGTTGGATTCGGTCGGCGACGCCTCAGAGGAGAGTACGTCGAAAACGCCTGCGCCACCCACGAACACCGAGCAAGCCAGCATCGACAGCACAAATGCCGGAACTCGGCCGCGTCGCGTACGGGTGGCCGTCTCTCGCTTGGGATTGAGAAGACCGCCAATGCGTTGTTCCAGACTCCATCGAGTCGAGAAGAGCCCAAGCAATACCGGCGCCGGTCGGCGTTCGACAAGGTCCAACAGTATTTCGGCGTAGCCTGTGGCGTCGCAACGACGGAGAACGTAATTATCGCAGATCTCCTCCCGCGAACGGCTAATGCATCGGTTGAGCCAGTAAACGCCCGGGTGCCACCAAAAGAGGATTTGCGCGGCAATCTGTGCCACGAGAATCCAGGGGTCTCGTCGGGCAATGTGCGCCGCCTCGTGAATAACGATCATTCGTAGTTTCTCCGCAGTCGCCGACGCCACCAGCGCCTTTGGCAGCGCCGCAACCGGCTTCCAAGTTCCCAGCACCAGCGGCATTGGCGCGTGATCGGAGAGCATGATCGGCGGCAGGCGTTCGAGGCCAAATTCGCGACAGATCTCGACTTCGTCGCGAAGGGTAGGCCTCGACGGCCAGGCTTCGAGGGATCGGTAAAGATAGTTCAAGCCGTGAAGCGACCGACCGCGCCGCCAGGCAAACCAAAGAATCCCGATGCCCCAGGCGAGGTTCCCGATCGTTAGCGGCAGATTCCAGTAGTCGCGAGCGCGAGTTGGAAAATCTTGCTGTTCCGTGATTGCCTTCCGGGCTTCCAGATCGGATCCGCGCGCCGCATACTGCCGCGATTTGGTGGCTTTCGACGCCGAAGCCGGGACGACGACCGCGGTTTTGACTGGGGGCTCGTCAGCGACGACTACGCGGCCCGCGCTTGTGGCTTCGGGCGACAGAAGTCTTGCGGCCTCCAGGGTTGCCGACCGCGCTTCCTGGGCAAGCAACCAAAAAGGCCTGGGCAATGCAAGCGCCAGCAGCGGACTGGCAAGCACAAGAAATAGCCCGGTGACGCCTATCGCATGCCGCATCGCAGCCTGACGATGGAAGGCACCAATCAATCCGATTGCGGCGAGCGTGAGGATGGTAACTTGCGCGATCGCGGTCAATTCGAATGCATGAAACGTGCTCACGATTTGCTCCTCTTCGCATTAGCGATGATTTGCCGGATTCGATCTGCCTCCGCCTTCGAGACGGAGCCGCCATTGAACAGGGCCAGTACCAATCCTTCAGCAGACCCTCCGAAGACCGTTTCGATGACCCTTTGCACACAACGTTGTTGGGCCTCGCTGCGCGAGATGGTCGAGGCATAGTGCAGCCCGCCGCTCGTCTCGCGGCGAGCGAGCCATCCCTTTTCTTCGAGCCGGGCAATCAGCGTATGGACCGTATTCCGCGAGACTCCGCGTCGCTCCTCCAAGAGCTTCCAAACGTCGGCGACGGAACACGCCTCCCGGTCCCAAATCACGTTCATGATTTCCAGTTGCGCTTCTGAAAGCGCCGGCAATTCCGAGTCGCGCGACATGTTTTCAATCACGTTCGTATGAGAAACCCGCCAGTCGGCTTGCTGCCTACGGATGTAGGCGCAGCATACCGACATCTGTAGGCGCGTGTCAATACCCGCTGTCAAAAAAGCCGGCGATGCTCATCGACGGGCCGTGGCCGCGATTAAGGCCATTCGCGGTGGCCTTGTATTTTACGACGTCGATGATCCAGAATTCACCGCGACGTTTTTCAAGGCTTGGTTGCGGCGGTGGCTGCCGCAAGACTTTACGGACAATGTGGTCGCCGTCGGTTCACGACCATCAGCAGCGTGGCCAACGAGAACTGCAGCCGTCGCCGTTTGGTCGTCAAAATCGAAAGTAGTGTGGCGAAGGGCTTGGCGATTCCATTAGCATCCCGCGCCGATGAGCGGCGGGCAAGAGCGCGACTCCTGGCTGGTCCTGCGACACCGCCGAGTGGTAGAATGGCAGGATGTTCCGTGCCCGTTTGCAATTCCGCCTGAAGAGCCTGTTCATCCTCACGGCTGTGGTAGGAGCCACGATTGCGTTTGGCGGGCCGATCTGGCGGTACGTTTACGAGATGTTCCACGACGGAGCGGGCGGGGCGATCTTGCTGCCAGCCCTTCTGATCGTCGCCTATCTACGGGATCGCAGGCGACGATAAGCGTCGATCAAATGTTGGCGTGGAAAACTTCGTTAGTCCCGAATACGAAGCAATCTCCCGCATGACGAGCAGCGAAGACAATAGCTTCGACCCAACATTCCCATGAATTTATGGCACGGATTGCCGCAATCGCACTGGCGGCGTGCGGAATGAACATACCGGGTGAACCAATATCGTGAGGACGTAAAAATCACCACGATCATCGGATACAACCAGACGAATGCTGGTTGTCGCATCCAAAAGTTTCCACCGAGGCAGACCAAAAAAGCGATGGTAAGGAGGGCGTATCCCAAAATTGCGTTTCTGTTCCTTGGCGGCACGGAGATGTCTACGAAAAGTTCGGCCAGCTTCTCACCTGCAATCTCGTTCAAATCGGCATCGCATCTTGGGCAATTGAGGTTGGCAAAAATCGTTGAAGTCTTTCCGAAACCAACCTTCTGATTCGGGGTCCATCCATTGAAGACCGGAATGGCGACTATTCCGCATTTTGGGCAATGCAGATCAACCTCCCATCCGTGTTGAAGTTGTCTTCGCTCGTTGAGCGTGCTTCGCATCGTTCGGAGTGTTTCAATCAATGTCATCTCATCAACCCGTCAGCACCGTGGCCGAAAAGTGACCCATAGAGCGCCATTCTACTCGGTCTACAGATTTCGGTTTTTGGAAAACTGAGTCGCTACCCTCGCTTCACGATCCGCAAATCCTCCCCCCGATTCGATCAGGCTGCCACCGCAACCGGGCTGCTCGACTTTGTTTGATCGTCGGAATGGTCGGATCGTCGGTGGCACGTGTCGGGTGTCATGTTGGCCGTCTCCCATGTGGAACATGAACCGATGTTCATGTTTTAGCGGAAAGGGAGGAAGTGCGTCAAGAAAGTGGAGAATGGCCGACTGCTCGTTCCGAGAAGTTGGACGATCTCATCAGCAAAGTGAGAGGCGCGAAGTCGGTGTCGCAGCCATCGGCGGTCGAATTGACCCGAAAAACTTACACAGGTTTTACACAGCCATTTTACACACGGATTTTACACAAAAAGCCTTGCCGTAAAGTATTTTACGGCAAGGCTTTGCAAATCGGGGCGACAGGATTTGAACCTGCGACCTCTTGACCCCCAGTCAAGCGCGCTAGCCAGGCTGCGCCACGCCCCGCGGTCCATCGGACTGCCGGCAGTATGGCAGATCCAACCGCCGCTTTCAACGGCCGACAGCATAGGCGACCGGTGCGGGGAGCGGGATGTCCGCCGCATCCTCGGCGGCGGGCAGGCAGACGGTGAACTGCGTCCCCTTCGAAACCACGCTTTCGACCTTGATTTCGCCGCCATGGGCCTCGACGATCGATCGGCAAATACTTAGCCCCAGGCCGTTGCCGCAGGTGGGGTCTTCGCGGTGCCGCGACTTGTCGCCGCGGTAGAAGCGGTCGAAGATGTGCGGCAAGTCATCGGGGCTGATCCCGCCGCCGGTGTCCGAGACGCGCAGCACAACCTGGTGCCCGCCGCCTCCCGGCGCGCCGGGGCCGACGTCGTGCCCCAACTCCACCAGCACGCGTCCACCGGGGGCAGTGAACTTGAGGCTGTTATCGATCAGGTTGTTGATCACCTGTCGCAGGCGGCTCGCCTCGCCCAGCACCGCGGCCGGTCCGGAAAACCGCGACGACAGCTCGATCCCCCGCTCTTCGGCCGCGCCTCGGAACATGTCGAGCGAGGTCGCCACCAGGTGGTCGAGCCGCACCACGTTGCGCTCGACGCGCAGCCCGCCGGCGTCGCTTTCGGCCAGAAGCAACAACTGGTTCACGAGCACGCCCAGGCGGCTGCACTCCTCGACGATCTCGTACAGCAAGTTCTTGTAGTCCTCGGTCGAGCGGTCGACGTTGAGCGCGACTTCGACCGAGCTCTGAATGGCCGCCAGGGGAGAACGCAGCTCGTGCGCGGCGTTGGCCACGAATTCGCGGTTGCGGGCCAGGTAGTCGGCGATCTGGTCGAGGAAATGATTGATCGTGTGCGAAAGCTGATCGAGCTGGTCACCTGTCCGGCGAATGGGCAGGCGCTCTTCCATGTGGCTTGGTCGGAGCCGCGCGGCGGTGTGGATGATCCGCGCCAAGGGGTGCGTGGCCCGCCCCGCCAGCCAATATCCGCCTAAAGGGGCCAGGAACAGAACCGCCGCGCCGGCGATCAAGACCAGGCGGGTCAGGGTGGCGACATCCTCCTCGACATTTTGAATTGAAACACCAATTCTCACCGTGTAGGCCGGTATGCCCGGCTTGTTGAGAACGAGCTCCGCCTCGCGGTACGGCCCGCCAACCCATTGCTTCTCACCCAGGGAGTCTTTCGAGGTCGCGGGCTTTTCGAGGGGCGTGCTGCTGGTCGAACGCACGACGGCGCCATCGGGACCGATGAGCTGCACGAAGAGCTTCTCGTGGACGTGCGCATCGGCCTTGCGGTCGACGCTGTTAAACACGGGCTCCAGGTTGGGGTACGACGCGACGATCGACTGGGCGATCTCCTCAGCGTCCTCCTCCAGGAGCTGATCGACCTCGTGCAACAGGGTGTGGCGCAGGCCCTCGCGAATGCCCACCAGCGCCGCGCCGACGGTAAGCAGCACGACCGCGGTGTTCCAGGCGGTCAGCCGGAATCGCAACGAGCGGAAGACGCCGCTAAGTTGCTCGAATCGCATAACCTCGTCCCCGCACGGTCTCGATCAGCGAGTCGTGGAATTTTCGATCGAGCTTGCCGCGCAGACGGTTGATGTGAACTTCGATCACGTTGGTGGTCCCCTCCCAATCCGACTCCCAGAGGTGCTCGCAGAGCATTTTGCGGGTAACGACCTGGCCGGCATGCCTCATCAGCAGCTCGAGTAAGCTGAATTCGGTTGGCGTCAGCTCGACCTCACCATCGGGACGGCTGACGCGGCGCGTGGAGAGATCCAAGGTCAGATCGCCGACCTGGAGTACGGCGTTTGGCCGCGTGGCCGTGCGCCGGCAAACGGCCTCGATCCGGGCCATCAATTCGGCGAAGGCGAATGGTTTCACCATGTAATCGTCGGCGCCGGCATTCAAACCGGCCACCCGTTCGTCGACCGAGCCCAATGCCGTGAGCAGGATCACGGGCGTGTGGATTCCTTGCCCGCGCACGGCGCGAAGCAAGTCGAGCCCGCTGGTGCCAGGAAGCATGATATCCAGCACGATCGCGTCGAATTTCTGGCTGGTGGCCAGAGTTAGACCGCGATCCCCTTGCTTGGCCCAGACGCAGCCGTGGCCGGCCTCGCAAAAACCCTGCCGCAGGGCCTTTCCGATCACCGGGTCGTCTTCGATCACTAACAATTCCATCCGCACACGCTCGCAACGAGAGATCCAACAATTTCGCGAAACCTCTGGAGTAGCCTGCCTGATTTCATCTTACCGTCCGGCAGCCGTTTTGCGACAGGCGATTCTTGGTTCGTCAGGGGCAAAGCTTGCGGATTTGTTAGGAAAGGTTGTCTTTGTGGCTTGCAGAGTGTAGAGATAATGGCTCTCCGCGAGCAACCGAGTCGGAAACCGGCCAGCCGTCGCATGGATATGTCGACGGCAAGGGCCGCCGCGCGGTGGCGCGGTGCTGGACCTGATGTGCTTGAAACGCACGCCAACCGTGCACGTCATTACCAGGAGTTTTCATGGACCTTCTGCACGATTTCTGGGACAACTTCAAGCACAACCTCTTCAAGCCTCTGTTGCTGTTCTTCTACATGGGTTTCTCGGTGCCGCTCTTGAGGGTGCCGTTCGAGTTCCCGCACATCATTTACCAGGGCCTGACGATCTACCTGTTGATCGCCATCGGTTGGCACGGCGGCGAAGAGTTGGCCGATCTGAATGTCCACGATCTGGCCCAGGCGGGCGGATTCATGGCGATCGGTTTCGCGATGAACTTTCTCATCGGTTGCATCGCCTATTTTGGCCTCCGCAAGGCAACGAAACTGCGGAATATCGATGCGGCCACGGTCGCCGGCTACTACGGCTCCGACTCCGCCGGCACGTTTGTGACTTGCGTGGGTGTGCTGACCGCGAACAACATCGCTTACGCCGCCTACATGCCGGTGATGCTGGCCGTGATGGAAATCCCCGGCTGCCTTGTGGCCCTCTACCTGGTTTCGCGGTTGCGGCGCAAGGGCATGGATGCTCTGGGCCATATGCCCGACGAGGTTGGGTACGATCCCAAGGCCCGTGCCGCCGAGGGGGCCGCAGACGGACACGGCGCTCAGACGAAACACGAGCATAAGGCGGGCACCGCGGCCTTGTTACACGAAGTGTTCCTCAATCCTGGGTTGTTCCTGCTCTTCGGCGGCATCCTCATCGGCTACGTTAGCGAGTTGCAGCGCAAACCCGAACCGGTGGCGGTCATCGTCTTCGAGAAAGATGGCTCGGCGAAAAACGCGATCACGGTGAATGAGCGAGCGTCGCTCGACGGGAAGCATGACGAGGCGAAGGACGACGGCGAGCACAAGCCGCTTGTCGAGCACGAGGGTCATGACGATGATTCGATGGCTTTCGTCGCGCCTTTACAAAAGCGGAAGGACATCGCCACGCACGTCCGGCTGAAGTCGTCGAAGAAGGGCGCGTACGAGCAATTGGACATGATTTTCGTCGACTTGTTCCAGGGGCTGCTCTGCCTCTTCCTGCTGGAGATGGGCATGACGGCTTGCAAGCGGTTGCGCGACCTGAAATCGGGCGGCGTGCCGTTCGTGATGTTCGGGATCATCGCGCCCAACGTCTTCGCCACGCTCGGCATGATCGTCGCACATTGCTACAGTTGGTCGATCGGCGAGCCACTGGAGCAAGGGACGTACGTGTTGTTCGCCGTGCTCTGCGGGGCGGCTTCGTACATCGCGGTGCCCGCCGTGCAACGGATGGCGATTCCCGAGGCCAGTCCGACCTTACCGCTGGCGGCTTCCTTGGGCCTGACGTTCTCGTATAATGTGACCATCGGGATTCCGATGTACATCATGATCTCCAAGATCATCATCTCAAATTTCCCGATTGGTTGAGCCTCCGGGCAAGGGCCATGAAGACCATTGACTACATCTACCGGTTCGATCCCAAGAACCCCACGGCCAAGCCCGTGCCGCCCGATGCCGAGGCGGCGCGCCGCACGCTGGAGGATGGGAACCGGATGTTTTCGGAATGGATGGAGAGCTGCCGGACGGGCACGTTTTCATCCGGCGAGCCGCGGTTCGTGGTGCCTTGCAACGGCTTGGAAGTCGGCATGGTACGGACCAAGGGGGCCATGCCCAAGCCCTCGCCATTCGCGGTGGTGGTCGGCTGCTCCGACGCTCGGGTACCGACCGAAATGCTTTTCGGCCAGGGGTTCAACGACCTGTTCGTGATCCGCGTGGCCGGCAACGTATTGGGCGACGAGTGCCTGGGGAGCATCGATTTCGCGCTCACGGCGCTCAGCGAAAGCGTGAAGGTCGTGGTGATGCTCGGCCACAGCGGCTGCGGCGCGGTGACCGGCGCGGTCGATGCCTACTTGCAGCCCTTGAAGTTCTGGTCGAAGTCGATTTCGCCGAATCTGCGGCAAATCTTGCAGCGGATCTTCGTGGCAGTACGCGAGGCGGCCAACGGGCTGGAAAAAGTCTGGGGAGCCAACGCGCGGGACATGCCCGGCTATCGTGACGCCCTGATCGAAGCGGCCGTCTGCCTGAACGCGGCGCAGGCCGCCTACACGCTGCACCTGGAGGTCGAAAGGGCCGGTAAATGGGAGATCGAGGTCTTGTACGGGGTTTACAACCTCTTCACGCATCGCATCTCCATGCCCGACAAACCCGGCGTTTCGATCGTCGACCGGCCTGTGAACCTGGCCTACGCTCCGACAAACCCGCGCGATTTCAACAGCTTGGCCCTGCAAGTGGCCGAGCGGCTCCGCGACGCGCCGCTACCTGGTATGCCCGCGACGTTAAGCGCCCAGTTGCCGGGCGGGAATGGAATCGACGCGGGACCGAATGCCGCGGAGCAAGTTGAAGAAGAGGAAGACCACGAGCGGCTGTGAGCTGATAGGAGAAATTGAATGAGCGTCGCGGCGGCCGCGAATATACGTCCCGGCGAAACGCTGGCCTTGCGCGATTTGCCCAGGTTCGACTTGGACACATTTCGCCGGAACTTGTGCGACGGTGTACGGCGAGGCCATCGGGTACTGGCTCTGTTCGGAAAACCCAGCGGCGATGTTGGGACGGCCGCAGGAACCGGGTTGCGGTTGTTCCTGGTGCTGGCCGACACCGAGTCGGGCACGTTCTCGTTGCAATCGACGGAAGTGGGCGACCGTTACCCATCGCTTACGCCCGACTGCACCGCGGTCCACTGGTTCGAGCGCGAGATCGCCGAGCAATGGGGTGTCGTGCCCGACGGGCACCCGTGGCTGAAGCCCATCCGCTTTCATCGTTCGTACCGTCCACCGCGCGATGCCTGGTCGCGACCCGAGGGGCAACCGATTCTGCCCAGCGTGACCGACTTCTTTCGTGTCGAGGGGCCTGAGATCCATGAAGTCGCCGTGGGTCCGGTGCATGCCGGCGTGATCGAGCCGGGCCACTTCCGTTTCCAATGCCACGGCGAGCACGTGTTCCACCTGGAGATCTCGCTCGGCTTCCAGCACCGGGGGGTCGAGCGGTCGCTCATCGGCGGCCCGAACAAGCGGACGATCCATTACATGGAGACCCTGGCCGGAGACACGACCATCGGCCACGCGAGCGCCTATTGCCAGGCGGTCGAGGCGCTGGCTGGTTGTCGCGCGCCGCTGCGGGCCGAGGCGATCCGTGGCATCGCCCTGGAACTCGAGCGGTTGGCCAACCACACCGGCGACCTGGGCGCGCTGGCGGGCGACGTGGGCTTTCTGCCCACTTTGTCGTTCAACGGCCGATTGCGGGGCGATTATCTCAACGCCAGCGCACTGATCTGCGGCAGCCGATTCGGCCGCGGACTGGTGCGGCCCGGCGGAGTGACCTTCGACCTTGACGCCGAGCGGATCAAGGCGCTGATCGAACGTCTCGAACCGGCCCTGGAAGACACGGCCGGTTCGCTCAAGGTGCTTTGGCAATCGCTCTCGGTACAGGCCCGCTTCGAGAATACGGGCACGGTCTCGAAGGCTCTGTGCGACGAGTTGGGCCTGGTCGGCGTGGCGGCGCGGGCCTGCGGCGCGTACCGCGACGCGCGGCACGACTTTCCCCACGGGATCTTTCGTTTCACCCAGATTCCGATTTCCACTTGCCCTTCGGGCGACGTCTTCGCCCGGGCCTACGTGCGAGGCATGGAGGTGAACCGGTCGGGAAATTTCGTGCTCGAGCAATTGCGGATGTTGGCTTCGGGACCGACGATGGCCCCCATGGGTCCCTTGGCGCGCGACTCGGTAGCGGTCGCGCTGGTCGAGGGCTGGCGCGGCGAAATCTGCCATGTGGCCATCACCGACGGCGACGGAAAATTCGCCCATTACAAAGTGGTCGACCCCTCGTTCCATAACTGGATCGGCCTGGCCATGGCGCTGCGCGACCAGCAGATTTCCGACTTCCCGCTTTGCAACAAGAGCTTTAACCTTTCGTATTGCGGACACGACCTTTAATGTTCAACATCATCGCCGAACGCTCGCGTCAAGGGCACCAGACCTCAACCTACCCGTTGACCGCGCCTAAGGTGTCGGACCGTTTTCGCGGGCTGCCGGTGATCGACGCGACCCGGTGCGAAGACGGTTGCCGCGCCTGCGCCGAGGCCTGCCCCACCGACGCGATCACCGCCGACGTCGAATCGCTCTCGCTTGATCTCGGCCGGTGCCTGTTTTGCACCGACTGCACGCAGGCCTGTCCCACCGGCGCGGTGCATTACACGCCCGAGTACCGTCTGGCCGTACGGAACCGCGAGGATCTGGTCCTCGACGGCCGGCCGATCGAGTTGGCCCGTGAGCTCGACGAGCGCGCCAGGCGCCTGTTCGGCCGCTCGCTCAAGTTGCGGCAGGTGAGCGCGGGGGGCTGCAATGGCTGCGAGGCCGACGTCAACGTGCTCACGACGCTGGTCTTCGACCTGGGCCGTTTCGGGATCGACTTCGTTGCTTCACCCCGGCACGCCGACGGGCTGTTGATCACCGGTCCCGTGACCGACAACATGAAGTACGCGTTGGAAATGACGTACGAAGCGGTTCCCTCGCCGAAGATCGTGATCGCGGTGGGGGCCTGCGCGATCTCGGGCGGTCCGTTTATCGGCCATTCGGTCGTAAACAATGGCGCCGACCGCATCGTGCCGGTCGATCTCTATGTGCCCGGCTGCCCCCCCAATCCTTGGACGATCCTCGACGGCCTGTTGCGGCTATTGGGCCGCCTTGAAGGGCCCACGAAGGACCTGGCGGCGCCCGAGGCATCGGCAAAGTAGCCCCATTCCACCCATCCCACCAAAGCCGTAAGGCTGGAAAGCCTAAACTGCGGGGGCTTGAACGTTTGCGGCAGGAGCCGCGGCGGTAAGTCTTTCCAAGGCGCCCCAACCTGAGTTGCCGGTCGTCGTTGGCAAATTGGGCACAATGTACCGCCGCTACAGCCCCATTTTAAGGCACCGTGAAGCAGGGACCGATCTAGTTCCCAAGCCGCCGTGCTATCGCTTTGCCCTGGTTACAACCCTGGGTGCAGCCGCAACGTGGCGGGGCCACGATGGATTCACACCTACGGCGACGATCTCCATGAGCCACCGACACGCCTGCCGTTTCCCGCGCACGTGCATCGTTGTGATCGGGTGTCTGGTGTTCAATTTTCACGGCTGGCCGCCGTCCGTGGATGGCGACGAAGCGCCACGAGGCGAATCGCATCGGCAACGCGACCCGATCGTGCAGGCCGTCAAACAGACGAAGCCGGCCATCGTGAACATCCACGGCGAAAAGACCGTGTCCGCCGAAGGCACTCCGGCCGAACCCGGCGACACTGGCCGCCGAGTCAATGGCATGGGCACCGGTGTGATCATCGACCCCAGAGGTTACGTGATCACCAACCACCACGTCGTCGACGGGGTCAAGCGGATCAGCGTCACCACCGCCGACCATGACTCGTACATCGCCAAGCTCGTCTCGCACGATCCGCAGACCGACCTGGCGATCATCAAGATCGACGCCGATGAGCCGTTGCCGGTCATGGACATTGGCACGTCGAGCGACCTGATGCTGGGCGAAACGGTCGTGGCCGTCGGCAACGCCTACGGTTACGAACATACGGTCACCAAGGGCATCATCAGCGCTTTGCACCGCACCGTTCAGGTAAGCGACGCCCAGAACTACGATGACCTGATCCAGACCGACGCCAGCATCAATCCGGGGAACTCGGGCGGACCGCTATTGAGCGTCGACGGCCAGATGATCGGGCTCAACGTGGCGGTGCGTGCCGGAGCCCAGGGGATCGGCTTTGCGATACCGGCCGACAAGGTCATGGAAGTAGCGGCCGACCTGCTCAGCACTCAGAAGCTGAACCACACCTGGCACGGCGTGGTCGCCAAGACGAAAATCGACGCGACCCACTGCGACGTCGTCGTTGGCGCCGTCGACCTGCTCAGCCCAGCCGCCGAATGCGGGCTGAAGCCGGGCGATGTGATCAAAACGGTCGACGATCAACCAGTCAACCGTTCACTCGATCTGGAACGCGCATTCCTGGGGCACTCCTCGGGCGACGAGGTGGCCGTCAAAGTCGAACGCAAAGGGAAGACCTTGGCGTTGGCCATCGTGCTTGCGGAGGCGCCCAAGGTCTCGAACGAGTCGGGCGACCCGACATGGGATTTGCTTGGGCTGACGCTGAAACCGATGCCGAACAAGCAATTCAAGCAATTGCACCACGGACGCTACAACGGCGGTTTGTCGGTGGTTGAAGTGCGTCCCGAGGGCCCGGCCGCCAAGCAGGGAATTCGCAAGGGCGACGTTCTGGTTGGGATGCACGTATGGGAGACGATCAAGTTATCCGACGTCGCGTACATTCTCGAGCGGACCGACTTCGATCGACTTGGTCCGTTGAAGTTCTACATCCTGCGCGAAAACGAACCAGTGACGCTCTACGGTTTTCTTACGGTCGCGCACCGCCGGAAGTGAGATGGCTTGCGGTGGTTGGCACGTAGAACGGAATTTATTCCGTTAAGAAGCGAGCAACGGAATGAATTCCGTTCTACGAGGCTGAAACAATCTTCATCCTCGATTAAGCGTTTCGGCGCCTCGCCCCTGCTGGATCAGCGGGACGTACGTTTCCAGAAACTGGCAGGTGGCCGGGTCAGTCAGGTCGACCGTCGCTCGCCGCTCGGCCGAAAGATACGCAGCCATCGTCAGCCGAACGATTTCCAGCCCGTAGTCCCAGTCGAGAAGGGGGACGCGTCGTTGACTGAAGGCGGTCACCGCGTCGGCGTTTTCGTCCGTGTAACCGTAGAGATCGGCCTCGTTGGGTTGTACGGTCAATAATCCGCGGCTGGCCTGCGACTTCTCCAGGGCCATTTCGCTGTCGGCCAAGCCGGCGGCCGCCACGTCGCCGATGAACACCTCTAGCGGCGAACGGAGCGTGTTCATCTCAAAGGCGTAGCCCGGCCCCAGGGCATCGAGCGCCATTCGCAGCCCTTGCTTGTCAAACATCCAGGAGACGCTGAACTGGCTCTTGACGAGTTGGCCGCTTTCGGGATTTCGGTACGTGACCATGCCGGTGGCGAAATCCTCCGCCGGCGTGCGCGCATAGTCGACTGCATGCTTCGCGAGCAACTCGTTTCGCCAGCGAGGTTGTCCCCACTTCAACAGCGCCAGGTCGGCCGAAACCGACTGCGGCACGAGGAACCGCGGCGCCTTGTCGGGTGGGGTGAGCGCGTACCAGCCGACGCCAAGGCAATGGCACCCCATGTCGCTCATCACGCCACCACCTTGCCGCACCGGGTCCCAGAACCAGCTCGTGTGTGGTCCCGCATGCTCCTCGCCCGATCGCGTCAGAATCGGCGGCCCCATGGCCTGCATCACGCCGCGCAACTGCGCTCTCGCGCCCGCGACTGATTTCATGTGAATCTGGTTTTCGAAGTAGGCCGTCGGCAGTTCCACCTGACGCACCAGCTCGACCATTCGCCGTGCTTCAACCAGGTTGCGCGCGAGGGGCTTTTCGCAAATCACTCCGGCCAAGGGCGCGCCCGCCTTAACCGCGTCGACAAGTTCCTCGACAACCTCCAAGCGGGTGAAATTTGGTCCAAACAGGGCCACGACGTCGACGTTGGGGGCCATCTCCTTGACACTCGCGAAGATGCGCCCTTCACCGAGCCGGTGCTCGCGAACGTATCCGGCGAGTTGCTCGGGCGGTCGCCGTGAGACCAGACCCGCCACTTCCACTCCGCGGACCTGGCGCAGCGCCTTGAGCTGAAAGGCGGTGATGAACCCACCGCCGACGATTCCGTATCGTAATGGTTTCATGGTGTTAGTGAGTTGTCATTGGTCATTGGCTGGTGTCGCCGAAGGCGCCGGGTTCAACGCCTTCGTCTCAGGGTCACGTCTCCGCTTCTCCCCTCAACTCCTCATCTCCTCATCCCGCACCCGTCACGCCGCTCCACGCCCTCCGATTTTTGGCAACAAACGGGCCCCGATGACCAATTGCGGCGGGTAACGACCGCCCGACTGGTCGCGGTCCCAGACTTCCACCCATACGTCCCACGCGACAGGCGAAGCGGCGAACATGACCTGTTCTCGATTGAATTCCGGCAACCGCGCGTACGACGGTGTTTCAATCCGCGGCATGATGGTCGAGCTTCCACGAAGGTCGTAAACCGCAGTGCCTCCGGCCTCGGTCCGCACGAGCAATCCCGACTCGACCACGTCGTAGTCGGCCAAGGGCGGGTCGAGCACGGCGTCGATCTGTTCTCGCACGAGATCGACTCCAGCCATTTTGTAGAAGCCGGTCAGGGCGTCGGCAAGGGCCTGGTTCGGCTTGTCGCCGAGCCGGCTCAGCCAGCCTGGTTCGACGATTCGCGCCACGAGCCAACCCACGTGCTCTTCCAAAGCGATTCCCAGCGGCGTTTCACCCAGTTCGGGGCACGATATATCGAACCTCATGCCGGCCGGCCCGACCTGCAACCCGCGCAGTCCCAGGACCGGTTTACCCCAGCGCCTGCTCTGCGACAACACGTTGAACAAATCTCGTTCGATGAAATCGCGGATCGCGTGCTCCACCTGGCGGATCTTGCGGCGCTGCTTATGCGAGGTCTGCCAGTTCGCAGTCCAATGGGCCTTGCGATCGGCGCGGCGGAGCCGTGCGAACAGTTTGGGCAACGTGCCTGAATGGAAGCCGGGCCGCAGCAGACGGCCCAGGGTTTCGCCGTGGTGGCCGACCGGAACGGGCAACAACCACTGGGGACGGTTTGCCTGGTATAGCCGCCAGTTCTCTTTGAGTTCCCACACCAGGAAGCCGACCACGCCCGGCGAGACGAGGGCCACCACCGTGGCGATGATATTGGCCTCGTACGGTCCCAGCGGAAGCAGTGCGTCATGCAAGACGGTGGCGCACAATGGCGCGATGATCTTGTGCGAAACGGTCACTACGGGAAAGTGCTTGACCGGGTTGATCTGCGGTTCGATGAGCAGGTTGATGCAGAATCGCACGAAGTACTTGATGAAGAACCAACCGGCTCCCAAAACCGCCTTGGCCACGATTGCGACTCGGTGCTGGCCGGTACGGAACCGCAACCATTCGTCGACCGAATAGAGGAAGCGGTCGAGTGTATCGACCACGCGATTGAAAAACTCCATGACCATCTGAACGGTCGCGGCCACGATGCGGATTCGGAACTGGTACCAGGCCCGCACCGCCCAATCGGTGATCACTTCTTCCGCATCGCGGCCAACCCGCGAGTTGACCAGCACATTCGAAATGACGAAAACCAACAACCCGCTGCGCACCGCGGAACTAGGATCGCGCATCAGTGCGGGAAACGCCGCCAACGTAAGTCCGGTGAAAACCATCGGCTTGAAGAGGTAACTTGCCAGGAGGCGATAAAACGGGCTGGCCAAGAGTCGTCGCACCAGCGGCAGCCGCAAGAACCACGCCGGCAGGTCGACGAACAAGGCGCGCGCGCCGCGGTAAAGGTGGCGGACGGCGGCCGCGCAGCCGCGACGGAAGCTCTCGACGTACATCAGGCCGAGCAGGAACGTGCCCAACAGGAACACCCAGAGCAAGACCGTACCCGCCGCCATGTCGGCCACGCGCTCCATTCCGGCCGGCGGCGCGGAGCCGGTCAGTGAAGAAACCTCACCCGCCGCCTCGGCGGCACCCTCCGCCACCGAGCGGCCGAGGAACGAATGGACCAGGTGCTTGCCGAACTCCAGCAACACGTATGCGCCGCCGTAAGGGAGTGCCACGTAGCGCACCAGGAGCCGGCCGGGGCGTGTGCCGAAGGCCAGCGAACTGAGCCGCTGCGGCCAGCGCAGATACACCTCGCCCCGGTGGTAAACGCCGTCCATCATCGTCGCCAGCCGCCTGTCGGCGCGCAGTAGTTGGTCTCCCTGAACGAATTCGACTCCATCGGCGAGGTCGGGCAGTTTGAGGTTGTTGCGCGAGATCGCGTCGCGCAGGTCGCTCATCGCCAGGAATCCGTCGTCGACCACGCGGTCGAGCAGTTCCTCGATCAGCTTGTCACGGGCGACGCGCTCGGGCAGATTGCGCGGTTCGAGTCCGACCTGTTCCAGCGCCACGGAAACCGAAGGCCGAAACCTTTCGCGCAGCCTCAGCTCGGCGGTGCGGACGGCGCTATCCAAGAGCGCCATCAGCCGCCGGCGGTCGTCGTCGGAGAGCCGGGCCTTGGCGGCGCGGCGCGACGCGACGCGGAGGTGCTTGAGCACGAGCAGTTCGCGCTGGCCGGGCAAGTGCCGCTTGATCGGCACCTTGCCGCGCGACAAGGCCCATTCGATCAGGTCCAGTGCGTATACGTCGCGTTCGCAGTCGATGCAAACTTTTTGCAGGTCGTAGAGCGTGCGTGATTCGCGGGTCCAGAATCCCTGCGCCGAGCGGCTCAAGAGGGCCATGAGTGACTTAGACCAGCGCGCACGATCGGGGTCGCCGAATTCGAGCGCGGCTTGCAGCCGATCGGTGAGCCGCTTGAGCTCGTCGCGCGCATGGCCACGCGCGCGTGAGGCCAGGCTGGGCCGAACGTGCCGCGCCGCGCGCGAACGGACGATCGCCGCACGGACGGCGTTCCCCGTCGCGGCTGCCCGGTCGGCGCGCCGGTTCAGCCTGCGAAATAATCGCTCCGAAGCACGGGCCGGCGCCAGCGCCAACTCAGGTTCCTCTGTTTCGTCGAAGGGTTCAATATCCGATTCGTCGGCAGGCGACTGTGGCAGAGGAGCGTCGGGGAGCCGCGTGGCGGCGAAGAGCGCGTCGGCGTCGAGATCGCCGGCCAGCACTTGATCGACGTGCGACGAGCGCACCAGCGAGGGAAAATAGTGCGCCACGAGCGGTTCGGCAAAGTAGCGGAGTTCGAGGAAGGTCGCCGCAAACTCGATATAAGTGCTTACATCGTCGGGGGGCGGAAGCAGGAGATCTTCTTGTTTGAGCACCAGCCGCGCCTCCTCGAATTCGGCCTGGCCAATCCTGCGGATACGCTGGCGGACTGCCGCGGTATCGAGCAGGCCGGCGGCCCGCCGGTCGTCGAGCGCGGCATGGATACGCACGTGGAACAGCAGCCGCCAGTACTTCGTCAGCGCTTCGCCCGAAGTGAATGCGGCCAGCCGCTCGGCGTCGGGCCGGGCCAGCAGGATCACTCGCGGAGGCAGCTTGTGATTTTCGGCCAGTCCAAGCTCGTCTCGATCGACGATCTTGGCCAGCGAATCGGCGGCGATCAGGTAACTCTTGCGGTGTGGCACCCGCAGCCCAATGCCGCCGATCTCGCGATCCTGCTTGATCAGTCGACGTAGAATGCGAGGGGGCGCCAATAGCGCCGCCGGGTCGGTGGCGCGCAGGGCGGATTCGAGTTCGCCGATCGAGAGTGGGAGGTCGACGCTGCCGGCCATGACGGTCTTCTAGAGGCCCTATTGCCGAATACTACGTCATCACGCGTTCACTCAACCGGCCGGCAGGGATCAGGGCTTGAGTTCAAATCATCGTATCCGCACCGGCCGCCAACGACAACGTCATGGACGCCAAGGCGTCCTTGAACCAACGGTCCGATCGCGTTACAATCAGTGATTCAGAACAGGTGCCGGCGGCAGGCACAGGTGTCGGCAGCAAGCTGTGCCGAGTATTGGGAGAACGACGACATGACGATGGACAAGAGCCTTCAGATGCGGGCGGGGCTGGTCCGCTCGCGCAGTGTGCTCTCACGCGGCGAACGGATCGCCCGTTTGCAGGCCTCCGACAAGTGGCAGCAAGGCCAAAGCCCGCTGGGCTTGCCCAAGGTGCGGGTTTACAAACTTTCGATGAAGAAGAAGAAGAAGCGCAAGGAGGAGGAAGGCGAAGGTGAAGCCGCCGCCACCACCGCTGCCACGCCCGATAAGAAGGCCGAGAAGAAGCCGGAGAAAAAGGCCGAAAAGAAGAAGTGATGCGCGTACACCTCGAATATGGCCGGACCGGGCTGGATGTCGAACTGCCCGCCGAGCGCCTCGTCCGTACGCTGGCCTACAAGCAAGCACCGCCACTGGCCGACCCCGTGTCCACCCTGCGCGACCGACTCGCGCGGCCGAACGGGACCGCGGCGCTGGCCGAGTTGGCCCGCGGCCGCCGCGACGCGACGATCGTCATTTGCGACATCACGCGGCCGGTGCCCAACCATTTGATCCTTCCGCCGATCCTGGCCACACTGGAAGCGGGCGGCATTCCGCGCCAGCGGATCACGATCCTCATCGCCACCGGGTTGCACCGCCCAAATGAGGGCGACGAATTAGTCGAGCTGGTTGGTCGTGAGATCGTCGAGAACTATCGGATTGAAAACCACCACGGCAAGGTCATCGAAGAACACACCTACCTCGGCCAAAGCCCACGGGATGTGCCGATCTGGATCGACAGCCGTTACGTCGAGGCCGACCTCAAGATCACCACCGGCCTGATTGAGCCGCACCTGATGGCCGGCTTTTCTGGTGGGCGGAAGTTGATCTGCCCGGGCCTGGCGGCGCTGGAAACCGTGCGTGTCTGGCACGGGCCCGAATTCCTCGAACACCCCAAGGCCGATTGCGGTATTTTGGCGGGAAACCCGGTCCACGAAGAAAATACCTGGATCGGCCGTCGGGCAGGCTGCGACTTCATCGTCAACGTGGTAATCGATGCCGAACGCCGGCCGCTGGCCTTCGTGGCCGGCGACATGGAACAGGCGTTCCTCGAAGGGGTCGAATTCGTGCGCGGTGTCGTAACCGATACCCTGGCCGAACCGGTCGATGTCGTGGTCACAAGCTCGGCGGGTTACCCGCTCGACACGACCTTCTACCAGGCGGTCAAGGGTCTCACCGCAGCGCTGCCGATCGTCAAGCAAGGCGGCACGATCATCCTGGCGGCCGGCTTGACCGAAGGAATCGGCTCGCCGGAATTCCAACGGCTATTCACCGAGAATGAAAGCCTTGACGTATTCGTCGAGCGGATCCTGGGGAAGGACTATTTCGTGATGGACCAGTGGCAACTCGAAGAGCTGGCCAAAGTCCGCCGTAAGGCCAAGGTGAAGATCGTCAGCGATGGATTGCCGGCGGAGACCATCGATACGCTCTTCGTCGAAAGCGCGCCGAGCGTCGAACGGGCCGTCGCCGACTCACTGGCCGAATATGGCGATGCGGCGACGCTCGCCGTGGTTCCCAAGGGCCCCTATGTGCTGGCGCAGGTCGCAGGTTAGGCCTTCCGAATCCGTTCGCGCCCTTCGCGCACATGCCGGGTGGCGTTGCGCGTATCGACCACCAGCGCCGAGTGCCGCACGATGAAATCGTAGTCGTACGCCGAATGGTTCGTGGCGATCAACACGCAGTCCTGTGCGGCGAGGAAGTCGGCGGTCAGGGGCGAACTGGTCATGGCCGGCAAGTCGTGGTGCCGCATTTTGGGCAGGCTCGGCACGTGAGGATCGTTGTACGTCAGCGCGGCGCCTCGCGCCAGCAGCAGCTCCATCAGCACGAAAGACGGACTTTCACGCGGATCATCGACGTCCTTCTTGTAGGCCACGCCTAATAGACAGATCTTGCTTCCCATGACTGCCTTGCCCGTAGCATTCAGAGCATCGGTCACGCGGTCAACCACATACTCGGGCATGCGTGTGTTGATCTCGCCCGCCAGTTCGATGAATTGCGTGGGCAGGCCGTGCTTGCGCGCGATCCAGCTCAGGTAGAACGGGTCGATCGGGATGCAATGTCCGCCCAGGCCGGGGCCGGGATAGAAGGCCTGAAAGCCGAACGGCTTGGTCGCCGCGGCGTCGATCACTTCCCAGACGTCGATCCCCATCCGGTCAAAGAGCACCTTGAGCTCGTTGACCAAGGCGATGTTCACGGCCCGATACGTGTTTTCCAGGATCTTGCTGGCCTCGGCGACCTCACAGTTGGAAACGGGCACGACCTTGACCACGGCCTGACCGTAGAGCAGGCCGGCCAGCCGCGCACTTTGCGGCTCGATACCCCCCACGACCTTGGGAATCGTGTTGGCCGTGTACTTGGCGTTGCCCGGGTCCTCTCGTTCGGGGCTGAACGCCAGGAAGAAATCGCGGCCCACCTTGTAGCCAGCGGTTTCGAGAATGGGCAGTACCACGTCGCGCGTCGTTCCAGGGTAAGTGGTGCTTTCGAGCACGACGAGTTGTCCGGGCCGCAACGCCTCGGCGATCTGCCGCGCGGTCCCTTCGACGAAGCTCAGGTTGGGGTCACGGCTTTCAGTCAGCGGGGTCGGGACGCAGATCAGCACACAATCGGCTTCAGCCAGACGTCGCATGTCGGTTGTAGGCTCGAACGTGCCGTCGGCGACGCATTGGGCGATCCAATCGCCGGCGATGTGGGCGATATAACTCTCACCGGCGCGCAACTTGTCGACCTTCGCCGGATCGACATCGAAACCAAGCGCACGGAAGCCGGCGGCGACGAACACCCGGATCAACGGGAGACCGACATAGCCCAGGCCGATCACGCCCACAGTGGCCCGCTTCGCGCGAATTGCCGTCTCCAACGCGGCACTCTGGTCGGAGGGTGGGTTCATGCGCTCCCGTGGAGCAGGTTTCTAACCTGCCAAAATCCGGATCATGGCAGGTTAGAAACCCACCCCACCTACCGTCACGCTCGCGTCCATTCAAGACTGGCCGCGAAGCTATTTTTTGATGTCGTCTTGCCTTTTCGCCGTCGGCGGATGGCAATATGAAAGTGTCAGCAGGGCGTAGCCTGTCACAAGGTTCGCGTCGCCTTCAAGCCAACGACTGTTCGTGTTGATCCACGAGCCATCGGATTGCTGGCGGCGGACCAGTTCGTCGGCCAGTTCCTTGCGCCATTCGTGTTTCACTCCGTCGGCGTCCTCGAAGGTCTCTTGCCCCAAGGCGTCGAGAGCCTTGGCAAAGGTGTGGTAATAATAGTAAAGTCCGTTATCGCCCATGCCCGGATTGGTTTCGAGCGAATAATTCTTTTTCAGCCACCCGATCGCCGCCTGAACGCGCGGGTCGTCGGGGCCGACGCCGGCGAAGATCATACTCTTGAGTCCGGCGTAGGTCATCGAGCCGTAGCTCCGCAGGCCACCGTCTTCGTTCTTACCTGCCTGGCTTTCACCACCGGCGGCCACGGTGTAGTAGAAACCGCCGTCGGGATTTAGCGCGGCGAAGGGCGATGTGTTGTTTTCGGTCTCCAGGTTCTGGCAGCGGGAGACGAAGATCAGGGCCTTCTTCACGGCTTCGTCGTCCGGACCGTTTCCGGCGGCCTTCAGCGCGTCGAGCAGGAAATTCGTGTTCGAAAGATCAGGCCGCTTCGATTTGCCATAGCCCGCACCACCGTAGTTGAAGCTCGATTCGTCCTCCCCTTCCTCGCCGTCCCATTGCAAGTGCTTGATGAACTTTTCGGCGTTGCCAATCAACTCGTCATAGCGGCCGTCGCGGTTCGCCTCGACAAAGCAGACCAACGCCAGGCAGGTTTCGTAGTTTTGCACCACGCTCCCCTTGCCATAGATCCCGCCGTCGGGCTGGACATAACCTTGAAGGTACTTCAGGCTTTTCGCCGCGAGCGGATCGTCGGGCGACCGACCGCTGCGCAAAACCGCCGTCGTGACCAGGGCCGTCACGGCCGGCCCTTGTTGCTTGCTAAACGAGCCGTCATCGAGCTGCCCCTTCTGCCGCAAGAAATCAAGGGCCTTGATTACGGCCTGTTCGACCGTCCTGCCTGCGGGTTCGGCCGCCTGGCACACCGTGCTGATAGACAACAGCCCCGCGGCGGCCAAGAGGGCAAACAGCGAACGGTCGTATCGCATGGCGAGGGGCTCCTTGATTCGGCTGTTAGATACGTACTTCTTCATCAGTCATTGTAGCTACGCGCAGGCGCTTTCCACAGTTCCAACGGCGAATGGGTATGGCCGCGTTGAGGATCGCCCAGGTTGATGGCTATTTCCAGCTTACCAAACGGGCCTCCGAATTCCAACATCCTTGGACTGGTGCCCAGGGCCTTTCACTTCGTCACAATGCCGAGTTTGGCAAACAGATGGGGGAGTTTGAGGGCGTTTTGGCGGAGGGCGGAGGCGATATTCTTCACCCCATCAGCGCGCACGGCAGCAATCA
>Ga0265325_10000072_pt1 | contig 70302 bp, 46 predicted proteins | sample 41420metaG_FD_202090 | JGI IMG/M metagenome (GOLD analysis project Ga0265325, IMG submission 202090) | Rhizosphere microbial communities from Carex aquatilis grown in University of Washington, Seatle, WA, United States - 4-14-20 metaG | ecosystem: Host-associated > Plants > Roots > Rhizosphere...
GACATGTCAATCTCCATCGGCTAGTGGCACCGGATCGTTACAGCTTCAAAATATGCGGTAAGTGGAGTTTATCGCAATGAATTCGCCGTTTGCCGGCCTGCTCGTTTTTTTCATTTGTATGCGAAGGCAAAAAGCTGGCCGGATACGGTACCGTATCCGGCCAGCTTTTTCCTGCTATTTGTTCGTTGCCCGTTGCTTAGAATGTCAATCGGCCGCCTACCTGCATAATGCGCGGGCTGGATGCTGCTGCGATCTTTCCAAAGCTCGAAGAGGATGGGCTAGCTCCCACAGTGGGCGGCGGCCCGCTGGTGCCGGAAGGATTGTTGGGCTCACGAGGTTGAACACGTTGGTGGCTTCGCCGCGAAGCTGGAACGTAAGCCGTTCTCCAAATTGAATGTCGCGGAAGAAACACTGACGGCGCGGATAGTAGTTGCGTTGCGACTCCGGTGTGCGTGCAGCTGACCGATTTGCGCGAACACTCCGTTACTTTGCTGGGCGCGTACAACAACCAATGGACCATGCACCTTCAGCAGCCGCTGCGCTATTATTTTCAGCCCGGAGTGGACGAAGTCATCATGGACCGCATGCATTCCGAGGTGCAGTGGAAACGTGATCAGTCGCTTCCTTATTCGAGTGCCGATGACTATGCCGTTATTGCGCGCTTTCGTGACGGAACTACCGACAGCTGGGTGGTAGTGCTGGCAGGTCTGGGCCGCAACGGAACTGAAGCCGCTGCTCAATTCGTCACCAGCCCCCACTATCTGGCGCAACTCCGTGACCGCCTGGGAAGCGATTTCTCAAATCGCAACATTGAGGCCGTGTTGAAGATTAACGTTATCCAAGGCAAGACCGGGGCGCCCTCAATTCTCGCAGCGTACGCCTGGTAAATTACCCATCCTCGGCCAAACAAATTACTACTGGATTCGCAACCGGCTCCCTTTGCTTAACGCCGCGGCTAGCTGAATTGTTCCGGCACGAATTGCTTTCTCATCGATTGCGGCAAAGCCGAGCAACAATCCCCTGGGGTCGTGACGCTTGAAGGTGAACCGATCGAGAGCCCTGGTTTCCAGGCCATTGCTTGCAGCGATTGACTCCGCCTGTCGCGAGGTCATTCCATTCTGCAAAAAAGCGGCTGTATAGAGGCCTGCTTTCGTATTCGAGATCTCAAGAATGCCTGCTAAATATTTTTGCCCGCATTCGATCAGTGTTTCTAAACGACGCGCGTAGAGGTTGCGCATTCGCCTGAGATGCCGGCCGAAATGTCCTTCTGAAATGAAGTCGCAAAGCACCGCCTGGTCAATCCCCGATGAGCGAAGTTCTGTCCCTCGCCTGAAAGAGGCAAATGCACCCACCAACGCCGACGGCAAAACAATATATCCCAGGCGCAACGACGGGAAAAGCAACTTGGTAAATGTCCCTATAAAGATCACCGACGAATTACGATCAAGACCCTGCAGAGCGGGCGCCGGTTGTCCATCGAAGCGATATTCACTGTCATAATCGTCTTCAATAATGAAGGCTCCCTTGCGCTCGGCCCACTTCAGCACTTCCATCCTGCGCTCTAACGACATCGTCATTCCAAGCGGGAACTGGTGCGCAGGTGTCAGATAAACGCCCTTCGCATTAGCTTCCAACTTTATTCCGGCCTTCACCGACAATCCGTTTTCATCGACACGCACCGGCACAATTTTTGCGCGTGCCATTTCAAATGCAATCGAGGCGCCGAAGTATCCGGGATCCTCCATCCAAACCGGATCGCCCGACTTGATTAAAAACCGTGCGAGTAGATCGAGCGCTTGCTGCACGCCGGAAACAATGACAACCTGTTCCGCATTGCAGTTCACGCCGCGCGAAGATCCAAGGTAAAGCGCAATCGCTTCGCGCAGCGGTCGAAAGCCAATGCCATCGTCGTCCTGCCTTAACCACGATCGGAAGCAACGGGCTCGGCGTGCTGCGATGCGGCCCCATAGTTCGGCCGGAAATTCGGCGAGATCGGGACTGCTCATCGCGAATGGGCGAACACTGTCGAATTGTATCCAGCCCACGAACGGCTTCGGCTTCGAATGTCCAGAAACGGCTTGACGGAGATAACTTGGGACTTTGGATGAGTCTCGCCGCATTGGATTACTGGTCGGTACCTTGGCGTTGACCAGCGTGCCGATGCCAACATGCGATATGAGATAACCTTCGTCTTGCAACCGCTCAAATGCGCTGACGACTGTACCTCGCGAGATCCCATACCGCTGAGCGAATTCCCTTGTCGAGGGCAGCTTGATGCCGGGCTTCAGCCGGCCCTCAAGCACTGCTGAAAGTAATTCCCGATACAGCCAGGTTGCCAGGTTCTGTCCTGGGGCGCGCTGATTGAGAGAGAGCTCAAAGGTTCCGGAGGTTTTGCTCATTGTCGTCTCAGTGGTCCAACAAATTCTTTCGAAAATGGCCCTACCAAGCATACCAATCGTAACCGTACGATCGAGAAATAGTGCAACCAGAAATTGGTTGGATAAGAGCGGATAAATATTTCTGGCGAGGTCAACGAATGGGTTCAATGAAACGAACTGCAACAATCTTGTTCTCAATCGGAATGATTGCGATGGGCGTGGCCCTTCTTCTGGCGTCGGGATGTTTTCCATATTCCGGATACGCCCCTCAATTCCTTGTCCAGGCTGGTGATCCACTGGGGCTGATGTGGGGACCCGGCATCGCAGCAATGGTCTGCATGCTGGCTTTCCGCAGGTCCCATCGACGTGTAATCACATTAGGCGGCAGTTCCTGGGTAAGAGGCGTTCTTTTCTACTTCACGCCAAAATCTGGGCACAAAGATGTCCGCGGGACACTCGATTCCAAAATCAATACATTCCCGATTTGTTGTCCGACAAATGATCAGCCGCTCTGGCTTTGCACGAATTAGTCAAGCTCAGCGATGGGAGTTTGAAGATGTGAGGGCGTCTAATTCAGAGAAACAGCCGATCGATGAATTGACATTCGATAGTCGATTGTCTACTATCATCCCGTCGCCGATAGTCGAATGTCTTCTATGACCAAAGAAGTGAAGCAACGCACGAACCTGCTGCAAGGAACATTGGACATGCTGATCCTTCGAACGCTCCTTTTCGGGCCGTCGCATGGCCGCCAAATCGGCAAGCAGATAGAGCGGACCACAAACGATTACCTCCAGATGCAACACGGTTCGCTCTACCCCGCATTGCATCGGTTGGAACAGAGAGGTTGGGTTAGCTCCAAGTGGGAGATGGCGCCGGACCGAAACCGAGAGCTCAAATACTACCGGCTGACGGAGAAGGGCAAGAAGCAGCTCCTGGTCGAAGAGTCGCAGTGGAAACAGATGGCAGAGGCTGTTGCCCGGGTGATGTGGCCGGCTGCCGAGGAAAGCTGAGATGAAGTGGTGGCAAGTAGGTAAGCGGGATGCGGACCTGGAACGGGAACTGCAGGTCGATCTCGAGATGGAAGAAGAAGAGCACCGAGAAAATGGCCTTTCGCCAGAGGAGGCCCACTTCGCAGCCCGACGTGCTTTCGGCAATGTAGCGCTGATCCGCGAACACACGCACGAAGCCTGGGGCCTGGCTCCATTTGAGCGGTTCTGGCAGGATTTCCGTTACGCATTGCGTCGGCTGCGCAAGTCTCTGTGGTTTTCGGCAATGGCCGTTTTGATTCTTGCGCTCGGTATCGGGGCGAACACAGCCATCTTCCAGATTGTCAACGCGGTATTGCTTCAGCCTCTTCCGTATCCAGATCCTGCGAAACTTGTCCGCCTCACATGCGACACACCCGGAACCAGCATGACGGACGTCGGACTATCGGTGCCGGAGATGCAGGAACTCAATCGGCGTTCCGACATCTTCGAAGGCGTTTCAGCTGTGTGGCCGATGGATGGAAACCTGACCGGATCCAATGTCCCAACGCACATTGAAGCGATGGCGGTGAGCGAAAACTACTTCAGGCTCCTGGGCGCGAATCCATTCAAAGGGCATTTGTTTTTGCCTGAGGATGGAATCCCCTGGATGTCGGAGAATTCCGTTATAAGTTATGGCGCATGGCAGCGTCTCTTCGGCGGCGACCCTAATGTGATTGGCCGCCGCGTCAAGCTTGACTACGATGGCTACGTTGTTGTCGGCGTCCTTCCTCGCGAATTCCATCATCCCGGAATTAGTTTGCAGGGCGAGCCGGATTTTTACATCACCGGCAGTTTTCGCGGAGGGCCCTTCCCGCCAAATCCTACGCGAACCATGCGAATGATTCCGGCAGCTATTGCTCGATTGAAGAGTGGAGTCACGCTCGATCAGGCACAATCGCGACTGCGCGATTATGCCAATAACACTCGGCAGTTCTATCCGCATGATTATCCGGTGGAAGCAAAATGGACACCGCAATTGGATCCATTGCAGGCGAGTCTTGCGAGCGGATCGCGGCAGATGCTGTTGATCATGTCCGGAACTGCCGGCGTTGTTTTGCTGATCTGCTGCATTACTATCGCGACGTTGTTCCTTGCTCGCGCTTCAGAAAGACGCAGAGAAATGGCCATTCGCATTGCGATTGGTGCGCAGCCTCTGCATGTCATTCGACAATTCGTTATGGAGTGCGTTCTATTGACGATTGCAGCAACTATACTCGGCGCGCTTCTCGCCATGCTCGCGACACCACAGCTTGCGCGGTTGGCACCGTTTCCACTGCCGCATATAAATGACTTTGGTTTCAACGGCGCGGTGTTCGGGTTCACCGTAGTGGTTTGTGTTTCGACGGCAATTCTGAGCAGCATCGCGCCGGCGTTCTACTCGTTGCATCTCAACTTGGCGCAAGTGACTAGAGAAAGCGGAACAGGACCGGATGGAAGCAGATTTGGCAATCGGTCCCGATCGGTGCTGGTGGTTTGCCAGGTTGCGCTCTCTGTCACGCTGCTCAGCGGAACAGCACTGCTACTCAAGACGATGTGGAGCCTATCGCACATTGATCCCGGATTCAACTCCGCGAATTTGCTCGTGGGAAGCATTTGGCTTCCTCCTCCGGGAAATCCGGCCGCCAGAAAATATGAGACGCCGAAATCGAGATCGATATTCGCTGAAAAATTGCTGAACCGGTTGAAGATCACTCCGGGAGTAACATCGGCGGCTTTAGGGACGGGAGATGCCATCCCACTGGTCGGATGGAATTCATCCGAATTTCGAATCGAAGGTGTTCCTGCCACCAACGGAACTTCCTACTCTGCCCAAATCAGTGGCGTCAGCGAAGACTATCTTCGTACGATCGGAGCGCACGTCGAATCTGGCCGCGACTTCTCTCACGCGGATCGCGGCAACTTCCACGTCGCACTGGTCAACCGGTCATTTGCTGATCGCATCTGGAATGGTGCGAATCCAATTGGTCACAGAATTGGAATCGAACGCGGCAATCAGCCCGATTGGTACGAAATCATCGGTGTGACAAATGAGGTGAGAAGCCAAGGCTTCGATAATCCAGCCCCTCCACACATCTATCTGCCGATTTACCACCATTCGGATTACGCGGTTTCGGTCTTCGTACGTACTTCGGTCAATCCTGAATCCGAAATAGAGGTGATCGGGCGCGCAGTTACGGATGTCGATCCCGATCTGACCATTTTTGCAACTCGCTCGATGGATCAAGTCGTGGCGCGCTCATTGGGACCTCGCCGCTTTGCGCTCTTCCTGATAGGCGGTTTTGCCCTTATCGCCGTCATTTTTGCAATGGCAGGCGTGTACGCCATCACCACGCTCCTTGTGAGCCAGAAGAGGCGCGAGATCGGAATTCGGATGGCTCTTGGAGCCAGCAAAGCAAACGTGGAGATGGTGGTTTTACAAAAAGGGATGAAGCTTACTCTCGAGGGAATCGGCGCAGGTTCGATCGGAGCTATATTCATGGCCGGTTCGCTCAAGGCGATTCTCTTTGGTGCATCGGTGGCGGATCCTGGGCCCTATATTGGCGTGGCAGTGCTCGTAACCTGTGCTTCACTGACTGCGTGCTACATACCTGCGAAGGCTGCCGCAGCACTGGACCCAAGCACAGCAATTCGGAGCGAATAGGGAGCCTCGCGTGACGGCCGATGCCTCACTTCATAGTTGGGGATGTTGAATCGCATTCTCCACTCGATGCTTCGGCCGTCGGCTACCCGACCATGCAACGACTGCCATTCGTCGCGGATACACGTAGAGCGCCCCGAGTGGCTGATTTAGTCGGCGAGGAGCGGCTTCACTATGGACGCTCGTTGTTCGAAATGCGGAATGCAGGTTCCTTCGGCGGGGAAGTTCTGCCCATACTGTGGGACCGCTGTTGCGCGTGAATCCCATGCAGTGAAGCACGAACAACACCGAGCACGATGGGCGTTCGGCGGGACATTCGTTGGGTTGGTCGCTGCACCGACCTTGATCATCCCGGGAATACTGCTTTGTCTGCTAGGCTGGGGCATCTTCCTGGGCATTCCAATGATCATACTGGGAATCCTCTTGCCACTTGCCGGTCCTGTTTTCGGAATGGGTGAGCACAAGGGGAAATGCCCATCCTGCGGTACACGAATGATCAGCGTGGAAGATGGTAAGAAGCACGCGTGTCCGGTATGTAACGCAACGTTCGCAATGGAGGATCAAGACACGGTTGAGCAAGGTGAGCATCGCGGAGGCTAGCTTGAGGCAAAAAGAGATCCCAAATAAATCAAAAAACGGATGTTTTTTGGAACACTCAGAAGGGGGCCTCAACTCTGCGCCAATTGAGTGAATAGAGCTACCCCTTTTTTGATACGGCGGTTAATGGAATCAGAAACACATACTTCGGCCTTGATCCGCTGCACTCCAGAATGGGCGATCAAGTGTGTGTAGACTCTGATCACGTCGATTGATGGCTTGCGGGCACTAGCCGAGAGCCGTATATAACGTCTGACGTGATATCCCGTATTCAGCAGCCAATGCAACTTTCTTCTCTCCCGCCCTAACCCGCTTGCGAATCTCTGCCACTCGCGCCGTAGTCACATTTAACGCCTTTATGTAGTCTGGTTCGGTTTCGCCTTTGCGCGGCATAGGCTATGAGTCGCACCATTCTTGGGGTGCTGCTCCAAGTCCATTGGATTCCACGGGAGGTCGAAATTGAAAAGCACGCGGGCGTGTTTGGCGGCATGGGTACAGCGCCCACGTCTCGTGACTGTCTGTCGTTAATGCCCGATTCCTGCCGCCGTTCTCGGCCCGGTACTGAGTCCTCCATGCAGCCCACAGCGGCATCTCGCGCTGTCAGGGAACATCCGGAACCTCAGCCTGCACCGTTACCAGCCCATTCAAAAAGTCGGGAACTGCCAAGGCTGCCCCAGCCGTGAGCGAAGTCTTGATAAAGCTACGACGCTTCATTCGCATCGACCTATTCCTCCGGTTCTTTCAGTTCCGCCATCTTAAAGATCAAGCAGACTCGGATTGACTATTCATGACGAACTTCAATATGCTCATTTGCCCTAGTTGCAAAGCTGATTCGTTCACCAGTCAACTTTTCGCTTTGCCCGCCATCGCGGATAACCACAACTGTTTTTCCCGACCACGGATTCTTAAGAGTGCAGCGTCTTCCTTGTTCGCTATGGATTGTGATGTCGTCTATCTCTCCGCCCTTCATTGAGCTGGAAACGAGGAACGCTCCATAGGCTCGCAAATTTGTGAAGGATGCGTCGTGCTCCCTTGGCCAGGTGGGAAATAGACGCAACACCCCGGTGAAACTTTGCAGCAGCATCTCATCGACTGCTGCTGGAATGATGCTCGGCGTTTCTACGCCTCCGCCGCCATAATAGATGTATCCATTCGGATAGCCCTGATCACTGCAGTGTTTGTGCAGCCCATCGAGTAGTTTTTGCGGGTTGTAGCCCAATCGCGCCAACGCAGGCGGCACTAAAGGATGCTGTTGGTACCCGTGGATCTCATTGATATTCAGCGCAGCTTGCCTCAACCTCTCGTCTTCTCCGACTCCAATTTGACCTGCCGGCCACACCGCCAACGATCCCCACTCTGGGATGATGTTTTTTGAATTGGCGCCGGTAAGAAGCATCGGCTTTCCCGATGAATCGTCAACAGCATAGGGACTGAGGTGATCGAGAATATCCTGCCTTTGCGCACGCTGGGAGTCGTCAATCTTCAATTCTTCGCTCAAATCGAGCAGTCCCTTGAAAACCACGTGGAGAAATGCGATCTCGTTGCTCATATTCTCCGTCGCGCCGTAACACGTTGCCCAGTCAGAACCCTCCCTCCATGGCCCGACTTCACCCACGCAATCATCTTGGATCACATAGACGTTCTTTTCCTTCTTGAGATAGTCTTCCCAGAACGCGCCGACTTCCTTGATGAATGGATAAATCTCGGCAGCATATTGTTTGTCATAAGTACTGTAGAAACGCATCATCATCGGAACTGCCGAAAATGCAGCGTCTTCTTTCATTCCCTCTGAGGGTTCATAATCGAACGGGCGCTCGATTCCCCAAGGTCCAATATGGGCCGGGTAGAAAACCCCTCTGACATTCAGAATCGTCCGGGCGTACAATCTGCCTCGCGGCATGAAATCCAGGACCGGCAGATCGTACCCTCCTGTGATATCGACGTGATTGGATGAATAGAGACCCAGTGTAGGCATCTCATTGTTGTAATCCAGCGTATAGTCGCCGTTCCACGATGGATGGTCCGTTGTTACCCAGGGACCGTAAAGGCCGGGAAATACCTTCCCATCGCGCATTGCCGAAGCGCTGATATAAAGCGATGAGTAGTAAAACTTTTCCACGAGCGGATCGTCGATCTGGACCGAAGATCTGGACCAGAACTTTTTCCACCAATCCCGGTGGTTGTTGCGAAGTTCTGTGATCGTCTCTACCTCAATTTGGTGGGCACGTTTCTCTACTGCGCGAAGATGCTCCGGAGCGTATAGATCGCTCAGTACCGGAGCTAAAATGTAAGCCTCAGCACCGGGCTGCAATGAGAATTCGAGGATGCCGTCGTTGATTGCCCCGGGCACGCCAATCAGACGCATCGCAATCGATATTTCCCTGCCTTTGACGCCTTGACTGGTTGAAGGCGGAAGTGGATTGGGCCAGGGATATTGCTCGTCGAGCGGCCCGTCTGCATTCCGCGACATCCAAAGCAAATCCTCCTGCGAGCCGCTGGTCAATATGCGAGCCCGAGGCAAAACCTCCTCACCGTCGATATAGGCGCGAAGCATGGATCCATCGAAGGTGCCCGCCACATGTACCCACTTGTGTGTAGGCAGAGCATCAGTCGATCGGACAAATGCGTCGCCGATGTCGAAGCGTAGTCTCCCCTGATCGAGCGAAATGCTGTAGGCCTCATCCCACTCTCCCTTGGAGAGGATAAAGTTAGAGTCGCCGGCTGAGTAAATATAAATCCAGGCTGAGACAGTCACCTTTGCCAGTTCAGGAACCTGCCCAGCGTCGATGTAATCAAAGCTGTGCATGATCTTGACGGCCCTGCCTCTTACACCAATTCCGAATCTCAGGTAGTCGTAGTGGAATCCGTCAGGTTCACAGCCCGTCGGCGTTTCGACAGGACGTTCGATCGGCCGGTACACCGAGACAGGCCCATCGCACGGAGGCGACTTCTTAAACTCCGTCCGCGTATCCGCGGCGGTTGTGCCTTCTTCGCTGTCAAATGTCCAGCGCCTGACGAGCCCTGGGAGCTGGTCATCGAATCTCATGACCCGGGTTACATCACTCGAGTCGAGTACCCGATCATAGATATGAACCTCGTCGATGAGGCCGTTGAAGTAATTGCGCCCAGGCTCATGTCCTTCTCGGCCAATATTCACCGGCTTATGATTGTTCCGGATTAACGGTCCTGTCGGAAAGATCCGCGCGCTCGCGTTGAGGACCCGGCTGCCCTCGTTCTTCATCCCTAAAACAAAGAGGTTCTCCGTCGCCGATACCCACGATGTTGTGGACAGCTTGGCATCGCCTTTGCCGAATGCGCCGCGCACCTCCGCATTCAAAAGATCTTCCTCTTCTCGATAGCTTGCACCGCTTAGAGCTGGGATAACCAAATCGATGCCACCAACCGACATCGGTGACATTTGTTGACTCCAGAAATCGTTCTTTCCGATGTAAAACCGTTGATGCTCCGGAGGGCCTCCGATGACCACGCCCAAATCGCCATTGCCCATCAGTGCCCCATCGACAATCGTCCCGCTCGGAACATGTTGGGGAGGGGACGAGATCACAAGGGTCTGAGCTGAGACCGGCAACGTTCCCTGTGCTCGCAGGTGGGTGCAGCAAGACGCGAACAGCAGTAAACACAGAATCTTCGAAAAAAAGCTCTTTTGTTGCATTGGCAGACTCCCTTTCTCGATCTGGAAGGTGCATCGCCTGCTACCGGCGTTCAATTGTAAAGCAGGGGGTATGCATGCCTACTCGCCATTCTACGGCGCGTGTGTATCGCTCATTTCTGAACAATCACATACTGCCGATGTGGGGAGACACGCAGATTGAGGACATACAACCCCGCCCAGTTGAATTGTGGCTGCGGGAGCTGCCTTTATCGCCAAAGTCCAAAACGTACGTGAGGTCACTCATGCACGGGCTTGTGGAGTTTACGATGTGGTCGGGCCTGTTGGGCATTAGCCGCAATCCAATCTCTCTAGTCCAGAACGTAGGAGCAACGCGACGGGTGCGCAAAGCACGTAGCCTCACGGCAGAGCAGTTCCACGCCCTGCTAAAGGAGCTACATGAACCATTCGCCACTATGGCGCTGCTGTGCGTCTGCTTGGGCCTTCGCATTAGTGAGGCTCTGGCCCTACGATGGGCTGACGTGGATTGGCTTGATTCACGGTTGCGCGTCCAACGCGGCATTGTTGAACAAGTCGTAGCGGATGTGAAGACCGAAGGCTCCGCCCGAACCTTTAGCCTCACAAGCGAATTGCTGGAGCGACTAAAGTCCTGCAAACAGCGGTCAGATTTTATCTTGTTTTATGAATACCCTCACCTACCACTGAATTCCAACGAGGGTCCCCACAAAATCCCACACACTTTCTAGCAACGAGAGTCTGCGCTTCTTCAAAACATCGAATGTCGATGCAGTCCTCAACGCGGTCATCAGAGACTACCTAAAAAGGTTCAAACAAACTCGCTGGTACAAGAGATTGGCAGGCCACGTACCTGCACACGAACGGTTCCAATCGTTGCTCGAAGCAGGATCTTTGAGGGATGGAGGTGGGAATACCCTGATAGCCGTCCCCACAAGGCACTGGCTCATAGGACACCGACTGAATTCGCCAGTTAGATCATGGCTAGGCGCGATCTGACCGAAGCCAACACAGGCCGAGAACAAACCATTTAGGTTGTATAGATCTTCTAGGCCCTTCACCATTCCTGCTTCTCTCAGCTAAGCTGGAACATGATTTCCCATGCCCTTCAATTTGCTGAAGTGAGCTTATATTCACCATGCAGTTCACCGTTCGGCGCCCGCATCGGAGGCGAGCGGTGTTCACGGCGAGGCAAGTCAATCGCTCTAGAACGTAGACTGCAAAGACAAGCGGCAGAAAAGCAAACTGACGAACCAGTTTAGGTTCCTACCAAATGTCCTATTGCGTAGGCATGATATTCAATGCATCCATGTCTTCCATTGGCTGTGAAGCCCCCTTACAAAACAGGCACCTCTGGCCTCAACCTTGCAGGTTTCGTTTTAATGACGACTCTCGCAGGTTCCAGCTTTACTCCACCGTTCATAAACGCTTCGATCTGGATCTCTCCAGCGTTCTTGGTCGCCTGCACAATTACCTGTGCCAGGCCATTGAAGAGCGACCGACTGGGTTCCTTGTCACTCTCCTGGCAGTTAGGATCACCGTTACCAACACCGATTAACCTTCCAGGCCCGGAAACGGTGAACGCGACCATATTGTCTGCGGTCGGTACCCATCTTCCATCTTTGTCGAGCGCTTCTACCTTCAAAACGGAAATGTCTTCGCCATCGGCGTTAATTTCCGTGTGATCTGCCGTCAACCTTAAAGATGTCGCCGGTCCGGTTGTTTCGCGCCTCTGCGTTAGAACGACCTTGCCGTCTTTCGAACCCCGTGCTTCAATTGCGCCCAGCTCGTATCTCACTTTCCACTCCATGTGACCCAGGTGCGGAACTTTCTGGTTGCCGACGCTCTTTCCGTTCACAAACAGTTCAACCTCGTCCAGGTTCGAATATACCCACACGGGGATATCGTCGCCTTCTCTGCCATCCCAATTCCAGTGGGGAAACAGATGCAGTGACGGTTCCTTGCGCCACCACGCTTTGTAGTAGTAGAAGTAATCCTTCGGAAAACCGCACATGTCTACAATGCCGAACTGCGAGTTGATCGAGGGCCATCCGTAAGGCGTTGGCTCACCGCGATAGTCGAAGCCAGTCCAGGCAAATCCACCGGCTTCCCAATCGCGGGTGCCGTAAAAGCTCCACCATTCTTCAGGCGTTTCGCCCCAGGGGACAACCCCGTCATAACAGTTCACTGTGTTCCGCAGGCGATCGGTCGTGTAAACGCCGCGCGTACAAATGGCGCTCGAAGTTTCCGATCCATAGATAGGCCGCTTTGGATATTTCTTGTGGAACGCTTCAGGGAATTTGCGCGTGTTGTAGTTGAAGCCAACGACATCGAGGGGCTCGGTAACACCCTTTTCGTTATCCCAATTCACGGCAGATGAGACGACGCGTGTCGGATCAAGTTCGTGGCAGCGCTGCACCATACTCGCGGCGATCCGCGCACCTTGTTCTGCCATTGCATCCTGCAACAACCACTCCTCGTTTCCGATTGACCAAATGATGATCGATGGTGAATTGCGAAAGCGCTTTACCATGTCTTCTAGTTGCTGCATGCCTTCAGGGTTCGAACTCATCTGCCGTGTTTCGCACATCATCATCATGCCCATTCTGTCGCAGGCATCCACCCACTCGGGAGTGGGCATGTTGTGCGATGTACGAACAGCGTTGCATCCCATCTCGCGCAGGACCGCGAGCCGAAACCATTGCAGCCGGTCTGGAACGGCAGAACCCACGCCGGCATGATCCTGGTGATTGCAGGTACCTTGAATCTTGAGCGACATGCCGTTCAGGAAGAAGCCTTTGGCCGCATCGAAAACGGCTGTGCGGATTCCGAATTTGACGCGTTCAGCATCGCGCACGCTGCCGTCAACTTCGACAGTCGCGACGGCGTAGTAGAGATTCGGCTCATCGACTGACCAAAGCCTCGGGCCGCTGAGCTTGACAGTTGCGCTGTATCCGGAAGAACAACCGGCGGGAATGAACTCCCCCGGAGACTCGGCGCCATCAACTACCGTGCCAGTCGCATCAATGATCTTCCATTTAACTTTACTGCTCGCCGTTTTCTTGCTCTCGTTTTGTACCACAGTGGCGAGAGCCAATGTTGCTGAGCTACCATTCACCGTGGAGCGGACCGTGGTCCCCCATCTCGCAAGATGGACAGGATCGGTTTTGGTGAGCCACACGTGACGATAGATGCCAGCGCCCTCATAAAACCATCCGTCGCCGATGCTGGCATCGACCCGAAGCACAATGAAGTTCTTTGCGCCGTACGATAAGAAGTCGCTGAGATCGAAACGGAAGGACGCGTATCCGTTGTTGTTTCGGCCGACGAAACAGCCGTTGACGAAAATAAGCGCGTCGCGGAAGACTCCATCGAATTCAACCCAGATGCGGCGGCCCTGGTCGCTTTGAGGAACTTCGAATTCGCGCCGGTACCAGCCCACGCTTGTCTCAGGAAAGCGGCGGCCGAGCGGTTTGTATCCGTGCGAGCGCAATTGGCTGTCGCCGGATCCACTGTCGTCGTGCTCAAAAGGGAGTTCTACCGCCCAATCGTGCGGAAGGTCGAGTGAGCGCCACTTGGAGTCATCGAAACCGGCCTTTGCAATTTTGAAATCGCCGGTCTTGGAAAAATCACTTTGTCCGAAACCAAATCCAAGATCCTTTGAGGGATCGGTGGAATGTCCGAACGTGAACTTCCAGCCGAAGTCGAATAAAAGTTGCTCGCGGGGAGCCATCGCGACATCCGATGGACTCGAGATTTCGAGTAGTTCTTTGCCGGGTAACTCTACATTGTGGAGCAATCTAGTTTGCGCCAGCAATGAAGAGGCGGACAGAGCAACACCAGAGGCAATAAGTTCTCGGCGGGTAAACGCAGTCATTTCGAATCTCCATTAAATAGTGGTAACTGATCTCTGCAATCACTCTAATCCACAAGATCAGACTGGTATGGACCGAGCTGCATCGTACCTTCATACGATTTTTGCGAAAGAATGCCGTGTGCCTTCATACCAACTGCAACTTCTTTCTCCTCTTTTGTCGTATTCACATAGAGCGTGCGGCCGTCCACCACGCGCGCGTAGACTCCTGCGGGTGTCTTTGGTCCCAGTTCAATTCCCAATGACTGATAGAGCGAGCGAACAAGCGGACCGATGAGTGACGGTTGCGCTGGGGCCGCGAGATAAATTGCCTGCCCTTTGCCGAACTTGTTCAGCGTAATTGCGGGAGGATTGCCTGCAATGTTTGAGAAATTCTCGAGCGTGCTTGAAGTGCGCGGTTCCAGAACTTCGTAGTAGCGGATGCTCGCCTTCGCTGTCTTTCCATCAATCTCAAATTCCGGCAGAACATCGGGTTCGTAAAACTGGGCTGTTCGCATGCCGAAGACGTCACTCAATCTTCCCGGCAGTGGAGTATCGAACCATAATCCGTGTTCATCAACTTTCGCCGAATACGCCGTCATCAGGACAGTGCCGCCTTCGTCCACGTAATCGCGAATGGCCTTTGCGCTCGCAGCATCCATCACGTAGTCGGCAGGCACAACAACGAGTTTGTATTGCGCAAGACTGTCATGCCCGATATTGATGATGGCCGTATCGATGTTGTCGCGGAAGAATGGCTCAAAGGCTCCCTGCACCTGTTCTGTGTACGGCGTTTTGAAATATTGGCGCGTCGTCGCAGAGGGGCTAGTCGAATCGATGAACGCATCGAAGGAATACGCAATGGCGACCTGAGGATGAGTATTTCGCGGGAACCCGTACTTCGAAAGTAACTTGAAATCGGAAGCGATGTGCGCGAACTCGTCCACTTTCCACGAGGGAGTGTTGTCGTGATCGAGTAACCCGAACAGCGCCTGCTCTTCTCCTCCCAGATGACTATTGAACGTCCAGGCAAGAACTCCCTGGGCACCGATTGTGAGCGCAAGTTGTGCGTACATACGGCTACGCCCCGGTTCGCCGTACCAGCCTCCGCCGCCTGCGGTGAACTCATTGAACCAGATGGGCGTCGGCAGATCTCCTTTTGTCAGAAGTGCCTGAAACGTGCCACCCACTGGATCGCTGGGATAGAAACCTTCCGCGCCATAAGTCACGTAAGACTTATAGGTGCTTAGATAGTCAAAGCCGCGCCTCGATGCGTTGTCCCAGAGATTTGAGATCGTTGGAACTTCGGGCATGTTGCGACGGCGGATGGCTTCAAGTTCCTGCAATCGCGCCACCGTAACATCCGACCAAAACCGATGGAGATCGAGATATCGCTCAGATGGTCCGGGACCGCTCCCTAGCGGCAGATCAACATCTTCAAAGCTATTTAAGCGGCGGGACCACCGCTGAGTGGCCCAGGCCTTGTTGAGTCCCTCAATCGTTCCGTACTTCTTCTTGAGCCACCCAATGAATCGCTCCCTGTCGGCCGCTGAATAGGACATGTATCCGTTACCGATCTCATTGTTAAAACCAATGGCGATTATGGCGGGATTGCGCGCAAAGTGTTTCATCATCGCATCTGCGAGAATCCCCAATTCACGCGCGTAGTTTGGATCGCTGATGTCATCCATATATCGCTCAGCGGGCGGTACGCGCGAGCCACTCTGGGTGACGATATCCACGCCCGGGTATAAGCGGTGCAGCCAGATCGGCGCCGGCGATCCCGGAATATCCAGAATTACCCTGATTCCGCTTTCATGCAACTTGGACACAATCTTGTTCCACCAGCCAAATTCGAACTTGCCATGGGATGGTTCAAATGAATCCCAGGAAAGATCTCCGATGCGAACGACATTGAATCCCGCACGCTTCATGATAGCGATATCGTTGTCGATCTCCTCTGGCGTGCGATCAATGGGCTGATAGCACGTGCCCACGAAAAGTTGTCCCGGACCGGGCCAGTTGGGGTGTGCCGGAACACCCTGAGCCGTCAAGACAAGACTTAAAGCGAACACGACAAGTAGAGACAAGGCGACTCGCATCAACAAGGCTCCACGACCTTGTTGATGACACATCGTTCTGATCATTTCCTTCATAGATTCCTTCTGCCTTTTGGCCTTTCCGATGTTTTGTGTCAGCGAGAAGTTAGCGCAGCGCGGCGAGTACCAGCGTACGTGACTGGCAAGGAAGGCCGTGGTTTTACTTACGTAGGGTGAGTCCTGAATCAGCGTTGATAAAACACACTAGCGATCTCCTTTGCCTTCGGCGGGCAAAACGGAAACTTCCGCCGCACTGGTCCAGCCGTTCGTGCCAAGTTCCTGCAGGGCCGTGAAACGGAAGAATCGCGCGTTGATAGGGGTAAATGTCACTTCCTGAAGCTCTGGGTTGTTGCGCATGTTTCCAAAACGACCCGAGTCAATATTTGTAGTCCAGTTTTCTCCATCCACACTTGTCTCAAAACGGTAGTTTTCAACAATTCCATTGCGAGTTCCGTCTCGGCGCGGTAGATAAGTGAAGCCGGCGATCTGCTGCACACATCCCATATCGACAGTGAGTTGATGCGGCAAAGCTAGATCTGCATTCAGTCGCGTTTGCCAGATTGTAGTCGGATCACCGTCAATCGCATTGGATGCGGGACTGTTTTCTTCTTCGCTGTCCACGCTCACGACCTTCCAGCCACTCGGCGCTAAGCCGGCGAAGTATTTCGAAGTCACCATGCCGAGTCGCCCATCCGGAGCCAGGCAGGCGGCATATACCTCGCCGCCACGCGGAAGAGCGATGGCCGAACGGTAAACGGTGGAATTGGGAGTCGGCACAGTGCCATCCAACGTGTAAACGATGGGGAGGCCTTTCGCGCTGCTGATCGTCACTGAACCGTCGTTGCCGCGTTCCGTAATGGAGGGCGCTTGAACGAAATCGGCCTGCTTGAAAAGTCCTATTTCGGATAGCGTCGGCTCAAGACGCGAGCCGGTGATATGAATGCGTACCTGCTCAGTCGTGATTGGTGAATTCCATCGCAGCAGCCTCTTGTGGCCTATCGTCGTCTGCTCGTCCATCTTGTTCCACTTCGAACCATCCCAAACGGCGACGCTGAAGGACTCGATGCGTTGTCCGCGGTGATCCACCGCTTCCTGTAACGAAACAACGTCAAACGTCACGGCTTTCGGCAGCTTCAGCGTCAGCGTGGCAGTCCTCTGTCCAGCGGCAGCTTCCCACCATGTGTCCAGATTCCCATCCAAGGCCAGCGACGCGCTGTGCGCTTTGTCGGAATTGTCAGCGGTGAGTTTGCCGTCATCTGCAAGGTCTTTGGCGAAGGTTTCATCCACCACCTGCGCCATCAGGCGCAGCTGCGCGAGCTGATTGTCCGGTATCAACCCGCGCGTGTCTGGCGAAAGGTTCAACAGCCAGTTACCATTGCGTCCGACAGATTCGTAATAGTTGTCAATCAGTTCCGCGGCGTTTCGCGTCGACTTCTTCGCGGACCAAAACCAGCCATGGAGAATCGGCTCATTGGTCTCTGCCGGGTACCACCAGAGAAATGAACCCGGCGTGAGCTTGGAAAGGCTGCCGAGATCTTTTGCCGTCATGTCCGGCCACCTGAAGGTATCAGGCGATGAAGAAAGGGGAACCACACTCCATTCCGTGGTGCGCCCGATCCCATTTTCGTTGCCAACCCAGCGTGCGTCCGGCCCTTTGCCAAAGATCATCGCGTGCGGCTGCAACTTCCGGATCAGGTCATACCATGCGGCATAGTCGTAGTCTTCATGAACACTTGGGTCCGGATTTGCCCCATCGAACCAGACTTCGCGAATCGGCCCGTACTCAGTCAGCAACTCGTAAAGCTGATTCAGGAAGTACCTGTTGTAGTCATCGACCGTGTAATTGAAGGTATTAAAACTCGGAGTCGGCTTACGTCCCTTTGAAGGGTCCGTCTTAAAGTTCGCAGGATCGGTGGGAATTACTGAGTGGACCTTTCCGCTCCCGTCTCCGTAATAACCGCCGGGATTGATGGGATTGGTCCTCAACTGGTAAAGGTCAGCTGGAGAGAGATAGACTCCCAACTCGACGCCGTATTTTCTGGCGGCGTCGGCAACCTCGCGAACCACGTTCCCCTTTCCGCTCCGCCACGGGCTGGCTGCGACCGAGTGGTTTGCATAGCGGGTGGGCCACAGATTGAACCCGTCATGATGTTTGCACACAAGCACCACCATTTTGCCGCCAGACTCTTTGATGGCGCGGACCCATTGGTCCGCATCCAGTTCCGTTGGGTTAAATACTGACGGATCTTCGCGGCCATTGCCCCATTCGACGCCTCTGAAGGTATTCGGGCCAAAGTGAATAAAGAACGTCCGCTCCAGCCGCATCCAGGCACTCTGATTAGGGCGAGGCAGAGTCATTGCAGCTTTTTCTGCAATTACCGCGCTTGAATCATCGCTGGAGATGGATTGCAGAGTGGAATACTCAATCGGAGCTGGTGATGGCCCATTCGTGTTCGTCGGAGATTGACCGTAAGCCAGAGACGAAATCATAGATAACCCTATCGACAGTGTTATTCGGGCACCTTTGCTCAACGTTTTCATATTCCGCTGCGCATGTTGATACTGTGAAAGGCTCATCTCACAACTCCTCGAAATCATCGCCGGTATGTCACGCGCACTTAGCAGCGCCAACGTCAGTGCACCCGATTTCACAAATTCACGGCGATCCATCTTTCCCCTCAACGGTCCCCGGCTGTCGTCATGCCGGCAATAACTTGAAACAATAGGCGTGGCGGCAGGGGGGATCTTCTGGGACCCGGATACTGAGTCCATCTGGTCCCCTCGTCCAACTGATCGCGCCCTTCGCTCCGAGCAATTCGATCTTGCGAATCTGACGCTCGTAGTGCGGTGCAGTGCTTGCAAGCGACCTGATCAACACCTGGTTGTCCGAAGGCCAGCCAAGGGCGAATGCATACAGAACATCCCCCTTCGTTGTGAAGCGTATGTCTGTGTGATCGAACTTGTATTTGGAAAATTGATAGGCGGGGACGTTCTTGATTTCGGTTGACGGCCCTTCTCCAAAAATCTTCCATGGACGCGTACCCTTGATTCCCTCACTATTGACCTGCTGCCATTGGGCAAACTCTTCAAGAAAAGCAAGCTCATCGCTGTCGGGTTCTCCGTGACCGGGCAGGGGGATACTCAAGAGCAGGTTTCCATTCTTGCTGACAATATCGACGAGCAGAGGAATCATCAACGCAGGCTTCTGATAAGCATGATTCTCGAAAAGCTGACGACTATAGTGCCATCCGCCGATGCATGCCTCGGTCTGCCATGGATTCTCTTGCAGGGTGTCTGTCAAGCCCCCCTCGAGGTCACGGGTCAGCGTGCCCCAGATAGGCTCTTGCACCTCTTTCAGATCGACGACGCCTTCCAGGCGTCCGGAGTGAGTCTGGATGTTCCTGTTGTAGTAGTAAGCCATGATCTGGGGTGCAAGGTCCGGAATGCCTAACCAGACCTTCAAGTCGGGAGCGCCGGTTCCTCCATCGTCAAAGGTGAATTTGGTTCCGTCGTCGAAGTTGAGGATGTCGGGGTCGTACTTATCGATCACATCCTGTACGCGGAGCAGGAACTGCTGAACGAATTCCGGACACGGCGTGTTCTTCTTGTGGGGCTTGCCGTTGAGCAATTGTGGATCCAGACCCTGCCACCACTTGCCTTGGCCGTCGGCGATGGTCTGCATTCCGTCGTAGGGAACTCCGGCCAACGGTCCTGTCGTGTCGCTCTTGTAGCGAACCGGGAGGAACTCATCCCAGGTGCGGTGCGGGGTTCCGTGATAGCTGACTCCGAAGCGAAGTCCGTTTGTGCGTGCCACTTTTGCCCAGGTACCAACGATGTCGCGCTTCGGGCCGACGTTCACCGCATTCCAAATCTGATGCTTCGAATTCCAGCAATCGAAGTTGTCGTGATGAGTAGCCAGAGAAACGAGATACTCCGCTCCGGCACGCTTGTAGAGCTTGACCAGCGCATCAGGGTCCCATCGCTCGGCCTTCCACAGATGGCAAATATCCTTGTATCCGAATTGAGACGGATGCCTGTATTGCTTGACGTGATAGTCATATTGACGCGTGCCTTGTATGTCCATGTTCCGCGCGTACCAGTCGCCCTGCTCGGGGACACACTGTGGGCTCCAATGCGCCCAGATGCCGAACTTCGCATCACGAAACCAATCCGGGCACTGATAGGACTTCAGAGACTCCCAAAACGGCAGGAAGGGTCCCTGCGGAACCTCTCCTTGGAAGAACTGCGAGTTCCCCAATGCATGAGCCATGCGAGCCAGCGCGAATAGCGAGAGTCCCTTGGTGACAAACGATCTGCGATTCAAAATTTCATTCCTTCTTTTCGAAAACTCATCAACGTACAGCTAGGGATGTGTTGCCGCGCCATCGTGCTGATAGCGCTCGATGTCGTTCTTCAGGTCTTGCTCAAGTTGCGGGTCTTGTTCCTGGACAGCTAGATCGGCCGCGTGTCGGGCGGATTGTATGGCCTCGGGAAATCGGCCAGTCTTGTCATAGGCCTCTGCCAGTGCCGACAGGCACCGCGCGTCCTTGCCTTTGCTAAGCTCCACGGACTTCTGAAAAGCCTCTACTGCGCCAGCCAAGTTTCCGCGTAATTCCAAGGCAAATCCTAGATTGTAGCGATACCCCGCGGAGGAGGGGGAGAGGGCAATCGCTTTTTGCACTTCGACGACGGCATCGTCCAACCGCCCCATTTTCGCCAGTGCTGTTGCGAGGTCGTTGTGGCCTTCCGCAAAGCCGGGATCAATGTCGACCGCTTTCTGCAAGTGCTCGTATCCTTCCTGACCTTGTCCATCTTTGAACAACGCCACCCCCAGGTCCGCCTCAACTGCGGCATTGGACGGATTGAGCGAGAGAGATTTCCGGTAATTGACCACCGCCCCGTTCAGATCACCGGTTTGCGACAGCAATTCCGCGAAGTCGGCAAAACATTTCGGCTTCTTCGCGTCGAGATCGCAAGCCTTGCGAAACTCCTCTACGGCCTCAGGTATCTGGTTACTTTCCCTCAGCGATACGGCAAGGTTGAAATGCCAATTAGCATCGTCTGGATCCATTTGCAAGGCCATGCGCCACTCCGGAACTGCTTCGGCCATCTGACCCTTTCCCATTAAATCGAAGCCGCTGTCGGCCACGCGGTATACCTCTGCTGCCTGGGGATCAATCCGTGCCAGTTCGTCGGGTGGGATATTGATGAACTCGGGGATATTCACGGCGCGATTGGCGGCCTTTGAGTTCTCCACCAGAATTGCCGGAGTGTCGTTGCCATCGGCATCGATGTGAGTCAGCATCAACTGCGTGTAGATGGAACGGCCCTTCGAAGAGAAAGCAAGCCAGTGACCGTTGGGCGCAAAGGAGTGCCAGGAATTCATCAGTGATAGGTTGCAATTCATCAGCCGGGCTTTGCCGCCCCAGAAAGGCACGATGTAAAGCTTGCTGTCCGGGCGCATCAGCAACCCGTTGTGGTTCTCGACGAAGACAATCCAGCGGCCATCGGGTGAGACCTTCGGAAAGTCGTTGCTCATTCCGTTCCCCGAAGCTCCGATGACGGGCTCTGCCTTGCCGCCACGGCCGCCGTTGAAGGGAATACGGTAAAGGTCGTAATGGATCTGCGTTTCCCTTGGGTCGTTGGCGTATTCGGGCTTCTCATAACCGGGCGGATACGGATCGCGAGCCACGGCACGGCTGAAGATCAGGTACTTTCCATCCGGCGACCAGAACGCGCTGGTCTGCACGGACCGCGGATCGTCCGCGCCCGGAAGAGGCCTCAACTTTCTTCCCTTCCGGTCGTACCAAGCGAGGATGCCCCGAGTCGGGTAAAAAACCTGGTTGAAGCCTAAATGGTTATAGTTCGTGCTGAAAAGGCGATCCGAGAGCCCTGGCGCAAAACCAGGGTTTTCGTTCTGGTGAGTGTTCCCCAGGGCCGGAGGCCCGATTGAGGTCACAACGTACCGGCCGTCCGGCGAAACCTGTGACATGAATCCGAAGCGCTTCAGGGCAGGGTCGGTGCTCTTCTCCCCAAGGTCTTCCTGAAAGGAGCTCCAGCGGATGACATCCTGGTTGCGAATCGTCATGTATTTGGCCAGGGGAACGAGGGCGTACAAACCCTTGTCGTTGCGCGGCCCGTCCATATCCAGGCCCAGCGTCTTGCCGTCGAACGAAAAGGAATGGCAGTTGGCGCAAGTGTGGAGGTTCTCCATGACCACCTGGCTCTGGGGCTGGGAAATGTCGCGCACCCGCCATTTAATAAGGGGAAGGGCGGATACCGGCAATGGCGTAATAGAGCCGTTTTCGACGCGGCCCGCTGTCATCAGCGGTACATCGCGATAAAAAATGGGCGCGCCAACCGGGTCCCGCGAGGTCGAAATGGTTACCGCGCCGCGCGATACCGGAGTCGTCGAATTGCCGTCTGCAAATCCACTAATCGTGATCGTCACCGGCGAGTTCACAGATCCCTGTGTGATCTTTGCCCATACGGCTGCGTGTGGCTTCCACGTTCTCGTGGCCGCCTGTTCTGGGGTCAGTGGCACGGGCTCACCCGCGAGCGGATCGATTTCGCCCATCTGCAAATGCTCACCCTCCGCTTCCACACGAATTCCTCTGGACCGTTCAGCAAAGGTAACCTCAACACTCCAGCGTTGAGCGGTCCCGCTGGAATCGCGCCAAAGGAAAGTAGGTGAGGTGATTTCCGGAGGGAAGACAGAGCCGTTGAGAGGATAGTCGATGGTGATCGAGGCTGGCGGCACGGCTATTGGTGCCCGCTGTTGGCCGGTTGATCGCAGCAGGGTGGCTCCACTAATCAGAATGGCCGAACTAATACCGAAAATTATCGCGAATATGACATTCAAACGTAATGGAATTAACCTCAAGCGACTCATAGGGAATAACCTCAGGTGTCGTCCGGGCTGGCACCTTGTAATACTCAGCCGAACAGAATTACGGCCGGTGTTTGCAAACAGCAAGCGAATTTGAACCTTCAAGAAAGCACGGAATTGCAGCTCATGGAGAAACTCCTAGTTTGCTCTGCAATGCGCGTAAATTTGGATCGCTCGGGAAAATACTGAGACCGCTTTTCACAATCTCCTGTGAGCTGGCTCTATCTCCAATGGTCATGTAGCAGACTGCAAGATTTTCATAGGAAGTGGGGATATATGGGAAAAGGAAAATAGCTCGTTTCAAAATCGAAATGGCTTGCAAGTTCTGACCCGAGCGATAAAGTAATTCAGCCAGTAACAGATGATCCTGAGGAGATCTTGAGCCGCTTTCAACCGCCCTCGATAAGTAACTCAGTGCGGCCGAGTTGCCCTCAGGAGATCTTTTTGCCAATTCTCGCTTTGCCAGTGCAGCCAACACCATAAGGTTGTTGGGATCGGATTTGGCCAATCGGTCGAGCAGAGCATCATAACGCGTACTTATATCTGTCCGGTTTGGACTTCGAGCGAGTACGGACTGGTAGGCCTGCAGTAGCACCAGGGGGGAGAGTGCGGCCTTGGGTGAGCCTGGTATTTCGTCCACAAGGAGCAAGCCCGTTGCTGGGTCTGGCGTGGCCTCTTTCGCAATAGCCTCAGGCAGAGGTTCTCCTTCATATTTCACAATTCGGTGCGATGTACCTTGCGTTCCCAACATGACGAATCGGGGAGCGACATGCTTCGGCATATGGCAAGAAGCACAGTTATCCGATGGGGTTGTGTGATGGCGCTTGTCAAGCGTCTCGCGGCAACTGTTATCTTTATGACAACCTAGACACTTGCTCCGATAAAACCCAGGGGCTTCCTGCGGGGTCGGGGTATAGTGGCCATCATGACAAGTGCTGCAACTCATGCGTCCACCCGATTCGCGATAACACTTGCTCTGCGACAGTTCGTCAGACCACTCCATCATGTTCCAACCCATGATGGGGCGGGATTTGAAGATCGTCATCGTATTAAGAAGTGGGGTGCCAGCGACGAAGTCTTCAAATTTCTTTCCCGGTTGGGGAATTCTCGCTTCGCCAAACTCGTGGCAATACATGCATGTGTCATCACTTAGTCGAGAGGAAAGGTGAGCGGGGTTCACAATTGAAGTGTCGATCTTGCCTGAGATCGAAACGTGCTTCAGTTGCTCGTCAACATGTAACCCACCAGGCCCGTGGCAGTTTTCACAGCCAACCGTCAACTCGCCAAATGGTGGGTTCTTGTAGAGATTGTTCGCGTCGTCAATGACAAGTGGACGCCCAACATGGCAATACATGCATGAACCCACGAGCGGGCGGGCAAAACCGAGGGGGTCCCTTTCATACCCCGGCGAAAGTCCCCAGCCTTTAGTGTAGGCATCCTGGTTCCCGGCGTAATACGATAGAGGCGCTTCAAAAAGGTAATTTCCCCTTCGTACGATGTAGCCAGTACCCGCCATCGGCTGTCCGAGAGCATAGGATATCTTCTCGGTCTCTTTCGAGAGTTCCGCACTATTCGGGCCTTGCTCGAACTCACTCATATAGTATTCGCCATTCTCTCGAAACACTCGGAAACAATGGAGGGAATCTTGCTCGCAAATGGAAATCCCCGCGGCAGGCAGATTACTGAGCTCGGGACGCTGGCTGGGAAGAGTGGCAGCCTGTCCATGGGGAGTCCGCATATAGTCCTTGTAGATCTTCAGGTGGCACGGAGCACAAGCTTCGGAGCCTACAAATCGAACTCCACCGGAGATATTTCGGTAGACTAAGTCCTTCTTCTCATTGGTGGCTGTTTCGTGTGCGGATGGAAGTGGAGTTGAGGTTGTGGCTGGGGTGTTGGAATTCCTCGATGCTTGCGCTGAACTATTGCTGGCTTCTTTATTCTCTTTGACTGTGGGTCCTGGCTTACAACTAATGAGGATAAAGACTAATATCAGGCACGCACTCGCCTTAAGGTAATGCACCCGGCAACAGTCGATTGAGCTACTCATGAAACACCAGCTTTCGCCTTCAGGCCATTTGAGAAACCGGCCTTTGGATTACTGTTCGCATCCGACCGCTCGCCGCTCCCAAAAACTAATCTTAATTTTGCAGGATCATTCGGGCACTACCCGTTGTTCGAGATCGCCCGTCGCGGATTGACTGCTCCTTGCGGCATCCACTTTGTCTGACTCGAAAATCGCCATCGCCTCCATTTCGATCAAGAGGTCTGGCCGGCACAGAATAGCTTGAATTCCCGTGGATGCGGGGAGCGGATCCAAGCCTTGTTGACGAAAAAACTCAGTTCGAACTTCATTGAAGACCGCGTAGTCGCGTTCGATGTCGCGCAGGTAGCAGGTGGTCCGAACGATATCCTTCCAAGACGCGCCCTCCGATTCGAGCAGTGCGGTGATGTTCTGGTAGGCTCGCAGTGTCTGGGCCCGGAAGTCGCCTTGATGAATGCTGCGGCCGCGCTCATCTACACTCGCCGTGCCGGAGATCAGCAAAATGGTGACACCCTTGATGTCGAGGCGCATGCCGCGCGAGAACGATGCCGGGGATGCGTAAGAGTACGCTTCATTCAGTACTCGAGGAGCATGGATGGCTTTTTTTGAAACCCTTTTGTAGATTCTCTTTTTCGCGACGGCATCAACGTCCCTTCTCGGCTGACTCATGGTATTGTCTCCAATCTCTTTTTTATGATCGTGCGTGTATCCACTAACTCAGTGAGGTCCTCTTTCCCGAAACTAAGTCTGGAATCTCAGGGTTTCCCAACGCCCCCTGGCCCCCAAGGCGATACTTCATTCTGCTTACGTTCCTCCAACTTTGCGGCGATCGACTGCTGCTGTTCGGCTTCCTGTACCTTCTGTTGTCGGAAGTAAACCTGCGCTAAAGCCACATGCGCAGCACGAAAATCGGGGTCACTTGCGACCACTGCCTCGAGCATTGCCTGGGCGTCCGCCAGCCTCCCCTGCGTCTGATAGCAGGAGGCAAGGAGAAGCTTGACATCCTCATTATCCGGGCTTAATGACAACGCCTTCTCGCTCAGGCGAACAGGCTCCGTTAGATCTGCAGGATGGACTTTCTTAAGCAGGGATGCGAGGGTCAGATAGTAAATTGCGCCATCTGGCTTGAGGGCGATGGCCTTCCTATAACACTCCTCCGCCTTATCTAAATCTCCCATGGCCTGATGGGCGCCGCCGAGAAGGTATTGAACCTGACTGGATTTCGGTTCCTCGTGGGCGAGGCCTTCGAATTCCCGCAGAGCCAGCGGGAATCGAGTCAAATAGTAATAGGCCAGTCCTAATTCGAATTTATACAGCGGCAGCTCTCCGAACTTGGATTGGACGGCCAGCAAAAATTGCAGCGCGACGGGATCGTGCCTCCAACGCAACAACGCCTCTCCAAGGCCGAGCGAATATTTCGCCGAATTGGGATCGAGTTGAGTGGCGCGTCCCAACTCACCGACCGCGGCTTCATACTGCTGTGCCTGAATGAAAAACATCCCTAGTTCTCCGTGCGGTTCAGCGGCTTCGGGCCATGTGGTTGCAGCATGCTGCAGAACTTCTGCGGCTGGTTTGCCTTCTCCATCCGCAAGGAGCAACTTGGCCAGCGATAACTCATCTTTCATGGTTGCGCGATGAGCGCTCAGGAGCTGATTGATTTCAGCTTCTCCTTCATTTTTCATTCCCGCTTTCAGATAAGCCTCAATGAGGGTGGCACGCGTTGATAAGGTCTCTGGCTGCAGATTCTTTAATCTCTGGAGAGGCTCGACAGCCTTTCGAAATTCGCCATCTTGTGTCAGCAAGAAAGCGTAATTCTGATTCGCCGCCAAATCGTTCGGATCTCGAGCAAGCCCGTCACGGTAGGCTTCCAGAGCCTTCTCGGGATCACCCTTCTTCATGTAAACGAATCCAAGACCGAAATAGGGAGGGGCCTCCTGGGGAGCCACCCGGCTCGCTGTTTCAAAGGCCTTGATTGCCAGTTCGCCCTTTCCAAGCTGGACCCGCACAACACCGAGGTCGCTCCAGAGTTTCCAGTTCGCCGGATCTGTCTCGACAGCGCGAGACAGATCCCCCTCCGCCTGGGTGTATCGTCCGGCCTTGATATCTTCCTGTGCCCGACGAACAAACACTTCATTGGATTGGCCGAGCAGTGCCATGGCCAGCAATAACGGACATACTCCGAGAATTACAGCACGCCGCATCTTATCTCGATTCATTGATAATGGGACCATTTTAGGTTCAAGCTCGGGATCGCAAACGAATTTGTGGAGCGAACAGGCAATTGTTACGGGCCGCCAGCCGACTGAGCACCCCAAATGGTCCATTCCTTCGTGATCTTCTGGTCTTCCAGGCTGGCAGCAATCAACTGCTCCCGTTCGGCCTGAGCCAACTTCTCTTGACGCCGATAAAGCTCCGCGAGCGCTGAGTGGGCGCGACGAGAAGCCGGTTCACTCACGACGGCTTGCTCGAGCAAAGCCGCTGCATCGTCCAATTCCCCCCGCTTTTCCAGGCATCGTGCAAGAACGATTTTGGTTTCCGAGTCGGTGGGATCGAGGGTCAGTCCTTTCCTCAAAAGCTGGATGGATTCATCGAGGTGATCCGGACCTTGTTTTTGCAGCATGGATCCGAGGACGCGGTAGTATTTTGACTCCCGCGGACCAAGACGGATGGCGATTCGATAATGGTCTTCTGCCTTTTGCAGTTCGCCCTGGAGCTCGTAAGCCCCGCCCAACAAGAACTGTACTTTGCTTGAGTCTGGTCTTGCTTGTGTAAGAGGCTCAAGCACATCGACCGCTTCGGAGAATCGCTGCAGACACATGTCCGTGAGTGCCAATTGATATTGAAAGCTGGACTGGTCCGCGAACCTTTTCTGGGCACCTTGGAGGAATTCGAGCGCCACGGAATACTGTTGGGAGCTGATTAACGCTTCCACATAACTCAAGCTGTACTTCAATGAGCCAGGGTCGATTTGCAGCGATCGCCCGAGCTCCACGGCAGCGTCATTGAACTGTTCCCTTTCGTTAAGGATCAATCCAAGTTCACCATGCACCTCTGCCGAAGCGGGCCAGGTACTTCGCAAAGATTGAAGAATACTCTGGCAGAGATTCGTTTCCCTGTGAGCGGCAAGGAGTCTGGCCAGCGCCAATCCTTGTGGCAGCGTAATGATATGGGAGCTAAGGAGCTCGTCAGTCTCGATCTTAGCTTGGTCCTTTAGACCCGCCTTCAGGTACGCCTCGATCAGAGTAGCTCGCGTTGAAATGTCGCTTGGTTTTGCTTGTCTGAGCCGCTGAAGGGGTACCAGAGCATCGTTGAATGCCCCGCGATGCATTAGCAGGAGCGCATCGTTTTGATTGGCCGGAACGTTGGACGGATCCAAAGCGAGTCCGCGAGCATACGCGTCTTCCGCTTTAGACAGGTCGTTCTTCTCCATGTAGAGGAGTCCGAGATCGAAGTAAACAGGAGCTTTTTCAGAATAGATTGGAAGTGCCTTTTCAAAGGCTTCGATTGCGGGATCGATCTTCTTGAGTTGTACCCGAGTGACGCCCAGCGAAAACCAAAGGGATCCATTTTGGGGATCGCTTTTTAGTGCGTCCAACAACTGCGCTTCGGCGCGCAGGTACCGGCCATCCTTCATAGTCCGCTCCGACTGTCCAGGGGGTGCGGCGGGCGACTGGGCCAACACAGATAGTGCGAAAAAACATACCGCCATTCCTGTGCTTACGAGTGTTCTCTTCAGCAACCGCATTCTCTCCTCGCTAGCAAGTTGAAGGCCCGGGACGAATGTCCCGGGCCCCCACTTCCTGCTCAATGGTAGCCCGCAACCGATGATCTACCTACCAATAGAATTTCAGAGCAAATTGCATGACTCTTGGAGCTCCTTGCGTGCCGGTAATCTGGCCAAAGTTCCCGTCCGACGGGTTAGTATCCGGAGTTCCGAAGAAGGGCGTATTTGTCGCGTTGTACATCTCCCCTCGGAACTGCAAGCGATACTGCTCCTTATCGAATTGGAAGTTCTTCGTGATCGCCAGATCCAGGTTATCGTTGGCAGGCCCCCTTAACATATTCTTGGGGTAATTTCCAAAAGTCCCTGGTGCATTCTGTTTAAATGCTGCCGGGTTGAAGTACTGTTTCAGCCATTGTGCTTGCGACCCCTGGTGTACGTTCAGGGACTTGCCGGTCAAATCTGCGTTGTCATTGCCATGTTGAGAGAGGGAGTTATTGTTTCCATTGCCACCCGAGACGTTGAAAGGAACGCCCGCAGCCATCGTGAATATCGCAGACACCTCCCAATTACCGATCGCCGCAGCCGCAAGGCCGCCGTGTCCCCTATAAGCGGGTAATTGCCAGGTACCCATATTCGACCACACGTACGGAACATTTAGAGCCGAAATTCCATGGTCTATCCCTGGATGGAATGAGTCGCGAAGCAGTGGCCCGCTCGAAAGATCGCTTTGGGCGAGAAGGTCCAGCGCCTTCGACCAAGCGTAGTTGGAGGAGAACTGCAAGCCATGAGACATTCGCTTCTCCGCGCTGATGTGGAGACCTTCATAGCTGGCCGTACCCCAAGGCTCATAGACATTAACGTTGCTGAAATTCGGATAGGTTGTTCGATTTCCACCTGCCGAGTAAATCCCTTGGTTCGCATCGGCGCCGACCGCGATATCGTACGCCTCGCTTCCTACATAGGCTGCGGTAACAAGCAGGTTACCGCCAAACTGGTGCTCAATCGATAGATTCCAATTCTGTGACCAGCCTAACTTAAAATCGGGACCAAAGATGGCCGGGAGGCTTGCCGGCAAGAGGAAAGTGGCCTTGGAATCGGGTTTGGAGCCGTCCTGATAGGCGAAAGGAGGAAACGGTGCGACGCCTCCTGACGGCGTGAAGACCGACCAGGGATTCTCAAAAGGTATCCGCGTGGCTTTAGTAACTCCTGGGAGAGTGGTCGGCGTGAGTTGGAAGGTTGGACTGAAAGGTGGATCCGAGGACACGTGGTTGTAGTACGACGTGTAGTACGGTATTCCGAATCTCCCGGCACCTGCTCGAATGGACGTGTTGGGCATGAACTTGGGCTGCCAAGTAAGTCCAATACGCGGGCTAATGCGACCGTATTCATTGTTATACCCGCCGGCCGGAACTCCAGGGTCCCCTGGAAACACCAGGCCCTTGGGCGCGTTTGGATAGACCGTGCTCTGGTGGCCCGGCCACCAGTCGGCCGACCGCCCCCCCGGAGTCGGCAAGAGTGCCTTCCATGGTTCCCAGCGAACGCCGACCTCCAAGGTCAAATTCGGCTTCAAGTGAATCGTGTCATCTACGAACGCAACCACTTCGGGTGCCGCGTAATTGTTGTATTCTCCCCCTCCCTGCTCGAAGTTCCCAATGTCGCCGAGCAGAAAGTCTGAGAAAAAGGCTCCGGTCACCGTCCCGTTGAAATTCACAAGCGGATCCGCCAGCCAGGACGCCTGCTCCAGTGAGTACTCCGTCATCACGTTGACGCCCGCAACAATCAGATTCTTTCCCTTATTCCAGGACACCTGGTCGGCGATGTCAAAGTCATGGCGTTTTTGGAAGACATTTTGCTCGGCCCAGCTGAAGCCGGTGCTACCCCAACTTACAAGGATCGTGGCATTGTGCGGGTCTGGCTGCGGAATGTTTGCTCCCAGCTCCTTCCAGCCCTTGGGAATGCCGCTAAGTGAGGCGCTGTTCAGCCGATCGTAGCCGAAGCTGAAGCTATTAATAAGCGTGGGGCTGAAGGTGCGGGTCCAGCTTGCGGCATAATTCTGGTTCTTCGCAACCCACGAGTCGGCTGTAGCCAGCCAATTGGTGGAGCTGGCGATGACCGGCTGGTTGTAGTTCTGGTAAAACATCCGGCCCATGATGTGATTCTTCTCGTCGGGGTTCCAGTCGTACTTGATCGTATATTCTTGGGTGTTCGCCTTGATGGGCGCTCCCGGAACATAAATCAGCCCGCTAGGGTCAGTGGAGAGGGGGATGTACTGCATGATGGTCTTTGACACGCTATTGTACTTGGAAGACCAATTCGGAACCACGTTGCCCGGGAAGGGCGTTCCGTCATAGTCGTGAAGTTGCTGACTCGCTACTGGTATAGCTCCGCTGAAGTCGCCGTTGTTCACCATGGCCGCGGTGGGTACGTACGTTGGGTTGCCGTTTTGCGCCTGGGCCGACCTGGTGAATTGCATGTTGCCAAAAATGAATTGTCTATCCCTTTTGATCGGCCCTCCCTGGGACCCGCCGAATATATTTCGCGAATAGCCATCCTTGGCCTTCGAAAAGTAATTCGGCGCATTGAAAAACTGGTTTCTGTCAAACAGGAATGCGTTTCCATGCCATGTGTTGGTTCCCGACTTGGTAACCACGCTCACGATCGCGGCATTACCGCCGCCGTATTCGGCAGAGTAATTGTTGGTCAGTACGCGAAACTCCTGCGTGGCGTCAGGATTGGGAAACGGGTTAGCCGAAGCCAGGTAATTGTCCATGTTGTAGATGCCGTCCAACATGTAATAAACGCCGCCCATTCGGCTGGCGTTGATCGAGGCCCCAGTTTCGGTGGGCATACCGCTGCCATTACCGGAAATGGTAATAGCGCTCGTTCGGGCCGAGCCGTTTACACCTCCGGCAGTAAGGAATGTAAACTCGGCGGGATTACGCGAATTAAGTGGAAGTTCCTGGATGGAGGTACCATTCACGACATTGCCGAGAGCCGCCGACGAGGTTTCGATCATGATTTGACTGCTCGACACCTCGACGCTTTGCTGCACTTCACCAACGGCAATCGAAATGTTCACGGTCGCCGTTTGACTGGCGGTCAATGTGACGCCCGGCTGCGTTGTGGTCTTGAAACCCGGATGGGAAACCGTAACCGTGTAACGCCCAGCCGGCAAATAGGGAGCCGTGTAGCCACCATCGCTCCCTGTGACGGCATCCCTTTTCACTCCAGTGTCGAGGTTCGTGATAGTTACGTTTGAGTCCCGTACGATAGCACCAGTTTGGTCTGTGACGGTCCCGTTGATGGTCCCATAGCCGGAGACCTGGGCGTGGCTCAGCTGCAACTGCAGACCAAGAACTACCGCACAAGCCAGCAAGACTAACTTGACAGGCATGTGCAACGCGGTTCGCGGATGTTTCTTACTCAATTTGGACACGAGTTCAGCCTCCTTTGCTAGTCCAGCGGACACAACGGGACTCATACCCCGGACCCGTAGGTAGACACCTGTGCTATGAAAATCGTTTGAGTTAGGCACAGGCGAACATGTCGCTTTTTCAGCCTGTCCTAAATAATCGAAACGATTAGGAGAAGATAGGTTCTGTACGGCGCGTTACAGTATCGTACCGTCAATGCGCCACGCAAGACATTGAAAATAAAGGATGGTGTGTCGTGCCTCTGGACTTCGGTTACAGCATGTTTGACACGAGTCGTATAATCGATTTGCTTTGGGGGCGTTGCCTCGAAGGGGCCAAAGGACTCGAGTACAGGCTTCGGGCGCTGGGACGTTGATCGGTAGAAGGGATACTAAAGAGCTACCTCAGCGACGACTGCATCCGGATCAAGATTGCTCCACCTTCAGTTCCGAGCGAAGGGGGGTATTCAGCGGCGCAACGCATTCAGAGCTTAATGCGGACCGGCGACCGGTTAACGGTCAAGCCCGAACGAGGTCGGAATATGAGTCACCAGAAATCAGATCCTGCAACGACGAAGTTCACGGCCAAAGATGAAGAGCGATGCGCCACCATTCGAAATCAGTTAAAGCGGATCCAAGACAGCCGTGCATTCTGCAACAGTGCCCGCGCGAAGGAATTCCTCGCCTATGTGGTCGAATGTGCCGTCGAGGGTCGCACCGAGCACTTAAAAGAGCGAACGATTGGCGTGGACCTGTTTCATCGCGCTCCCTCTTATGTCACGGGGGAAGACCCTGTTGTCAGAGTCAAAGCAGCCGAAGTCAGGAAACGGCTCTCTCTGTTTTACGCCGAGGAAGAGCAGACACCCGAAGTTCGGATTGAAATCCCCGTGGGTTCGTACATTCCCAAATTTCACTGGAACCCTCCGGCACCCTCCTTGCCCGTCCCGAGCGAAATTCCAACCGTCCCTCAAAACGCTCCGCGACTAAAGTTCCGCTCGAGGGACATCGCGGTGGTTGCCACCATTCTGGCAGCCCTCGGCATCGGAATTGCATTCATGGTTCGCGTACACACTCGCCAGCGATCTAATCTCGAAGAGTTTTGGGCTCCGGCGCTTACAAATGGACAACCTGTCTTGATTTGTGTGCCCTCTCCAGTCAGCTACGCATTCAGCTCGGAAGTGTGGGACATAGCTCGCGCCGCCCATCCTGAAACGTATGCTTCAGAGGTAGAGCGCAATAGCACTCCACTGAAGTTAGATCCAGAAACTCCCCTGAAATGGAAAGACGTTGTACCCCTGCTTGATCTCTTTGTGAATAAGGACGACGCCTACGTCGCGGCTCAGCTTTCGGGTTTCTTTTCTCAGCTCCGTAAACCAAACCAAGTCCGCATTGGTAACGACTTCAACTACGAGGACCTTCGGAATTCTCCGGCTGTTCTGATCGGTGTCTTCGACAATCCCTGGACAGTTCGGATGACCTCGGAGATGCCTATCGTCTTTCGAGAAGTAGACGGCATTCAATGGATTGAAGAGAAAGGGAGCCCGGGTCGAACCTGGCGTCCGGGAACGGACGGTCGTAAGGGTAATAAAGACTATGCTATTGTGGCGCGGCTTATGAACTCAAAGACCAGCCAGTTCCTGGTCATCGTGGGCGGTATCGGCATGGTCGGGACCCAGGCGGCGGGACGATTCATTTCTGGTCAAGGTGATTTGGATGCCGCACTCAGGATTGTTCCCTCTGGCTGGCAAGGAAAGAACATGGAAGTTGTCCTCGAATCCGACGTGATTGATGGCTCCGCTTCAACTCCGCACGTACTGGCCGTGAAGACATGGTAGGTAAATACCGGTCCTCCCCCCCTGGAAATTGACCTTCAGAAACCAAACTGCACTTGTGCTGACAGCAAGAGCTTTCTGAACCGATTAGATCGATACCCCAGCTGGATTTTCCTGTGGCGGCCTGTGCCGAGGCCCGCTATTTCCTCCGAAACACAGGCACCAAAGTCCTCATATCTGGAGCTGCTGTAGAGCGTAGGTCCCAAACACGGCGTCATTGCTGGACAAACGAAACCAGTGACGGTACACTCTGAGGCACTGCGATTAAAACGATTTGAGACGGTATTTGAAATGTCTCGCAACCGCACTACAATCCGGGACGTTAGCCGGCTCGCGGAGGTATCGGTCGCCACGGTCTCCGCGGTCCTCAACGGCAAACCCGCGGTCAGCGATGAGCTCACAAAGCGCGTGCGTCACGCAATCGAAGCTCTGAACTACCACCCTGACTTCTTGGCCCGCAGTCTTCGCATGCAGCGGTCGGGCATCATGGGCATCGTCATGCCCCAATTTGCAAGCTCTTATTATGCTGAAGTCCTCCGCGGCGTGGAAGATGTTGCTTCCCAACAAGGCTATTCAATATTGGTTTCCAACTCGAGAGGAAACGCCGAGCAGGAAAGAAAGGAGATTTTTGCGCTGATTTCACGCAGAGTCGACGGCATCTTGCTCGCAACCGCGGATCCCTATTTCGCCTATCAACGGCAGTTTACTCGACGCTTCCCGTTGGTGCTCTTTGATCGCTTTCCACCAGCTTTCACGGGCACGGTTGTCGCCACCGATAACGCTGGCGCAAGTTTTGAAGCAACAAATCACTTGATCCAGCTTGGTCACCGGCGCATCGCCATCATTGCGGGGACACAAGGGATTTCGGCTGCCGACGAACGCGTAGAGGGCTTTCGTCGCGCCATGAGCGAAGCGGGCCTCGCGATCCACCAGGAGTACCTCAAATACGGCGATTTCAATATGAAGTGCGGCTGGGAATGTGCGTTGGAACTCATGAAGTTGCCCTCACCGCCCACATCGATTTTCTCTCAAAATTACGAAATGACCCTCGGCTTGATGCGGGCGCTTGCCGAGCTAGGCGTTCCCTGCCCGCAACAAGTCAGCATTCTCGGCTTCGATGATTTTGTCGTCGGCACGGACGGATTTAGCTGGGCCACGATGTTCTCACCCAAGCTCACCTGTGTCGCGCAGCTCAGCTATGAGATTGGACAGCGAGCCGCCGAAGCTCTGTTGAAAAAAACACAATTGCGGGATGGAGAAGATTTCAGCGAAGAGGGCTTTATTCGACTACGCGCTGAGCTGCGCATCAGGGAATCCACCGCTCCCCCTCCGGCACTCTGATCAACGATCAGGCGCTGGAATAAAATTCGGAGAATTCGTGGTGGCGAAGCAACGGACACACGTTTTTCTACAAGTAATAGTCGATAGAGGAGGCCTCGATATTCGATATGAAAGTTTCGCGCCGTAATTTTCTTCAATTCTCGGCGACGATTTTGGGCCCGGGCATCCTCGATTTTCTTCGCACGCCTACGTGGCGGTGGTCGAGCCTACCGATCGTGGAGGCCTCGACAATTCCCGACGCATCCGCGCGAGATGCAGCGCCAAAAGTGCAGTTCGTTGATGTGGCGCGTGAGGCCGGCCTGACCACGCCAAATGTTTGGGGCGGCATTGACCGCAAGAACTATATAGTTGAGGCCAAGGGAAGCGGCATCGCGTTCTTTGATTACGATCAGGACGGCTGGCTTGATATATATCTCACCAATGGAACGCGTCTGAACACCACCTGGCCACCGGGCCAAGCACCGACCACCCAGCTTTATCACAACAACCGCGACGGAACATTCACCGACGTGACGGCCAAATCCGGCCTCGGCCGCACAGGCTGGCAGACCGGCGTCTGCGTCGGAGACTTCGATAACAATGGGTGGGATGATTTGTTTTGCTCTTTCTGGGGGCACAACGTCTTGTTCCACAACAACGGCGATGGCACCTTCACCGACGTCACGAAGCAGGCGGGCCTTTGGAAAGACGAGGTTCGCTGGGGATCAGGCTGCACTTGGCTCGACTACGACCGCGATGGATTCCTTGATCTTTTTGTTGCGAATTACATTCAGTTCGATCCTTCCAAGGTTCCTGTGCCGGGTGAAACGATGTATTGCCAATACAAAGGAAGCCCGGTCATGTGTGGCCCGCGCGGCCTTCCCGGAGGGATCAACCTCCTTTACCACAACAATGGAGACGGAACGTTTACTGACGTTTCCGAAAAGGCGGGGATTCTCAGGCCCGGACCTCGCTATTCGATTACCGCTGTGTCGTACGACTTCGACAACGACGGATGGCCGGACATTTACGTCGCGGTGGACTCCGAGCCAAGCATCCTGTTTCACAACAATCACAATGGTACATTTTCGGATATCGCCGTGATGACAGGCTGCGCTTATAGCGAAGAAGGCAACGAACAGGCCGGCATGGGCGTGGCCGTAGGGGATTACGATTGCGACGGCTGGCTCGATATCTTCAAAACCAATTTCTCCGACGACACATCGAACCTCTACCGCAACAAGGGCGACGGAACCTTTACAGAAGTGACGTTCGAGGCGGGCGTGCAACAGGATACCCAGGACGTGAAATGGGGTTGCGGCTTTATTGACTACGACAACGATGGGTGGCCGGATATTCTCCAAGTGGACGGCCATGTTTATCCGAGCATAGATCAGCACGGTGTTGGCCAGACGTTCTTGGAACCGCGTATCGTCTATCGCAACCTCGGAAATGGAAAGTTCCAGGACGTGTCGAAGGAAATGGGACCGGGGATCACGGCGCGGCACTCGAGCCGCGGTTGCGCCTTCGGAGATTACGACAATGATGGGGACATAGATGTTGTCGTCAACAACATGAATGAAATCCCTTCGCTGCTTCGCAACGACGGCGGGAATGGCAACAACTGGATCAAAGTGAAACTGATCGGGACCAAGTGCAATTGCACGGCGATCGGCGCGCGCGTGCGAGTCTTGACTGGAAAGCACGCACAAATGGATGAGGTCCATAGTGGGACCAGCGTGATGTCGCAAAGCGATCTACGGCTGCACTTTGGCGTCGGTCAGGCAAAGAAAATCGATTCCCTCGAAGTAAAATGGCCAACTACCCAGAAGGTTGAGGTTTTCACTGATCTCGATCCCAACCAGATTCTAGTCATTAAGGAAGGATCGGGCATTGTCCAAAAGATAAGACCAAACCTCAAGATAAGTGGTCGAAACTGACATGTCCTCAGAATGCGTATACCTTAACCGGCCGGTTTTTGTAGATACTCATCCCCGGCGTCGTCGTGACGGTAGGAATGTGGGAATCGCCCGAGCGATTTCCGAAGTCTGAGCGAAGAGTGGGAAATGGTCTCATCGTTTCCCGTGATTTACGCAGACCGTCATTTCCGCAGCCTCTCCGGTCAGCCGCGGCACGGGTCTTCCCCTCAATCTGAGCCTTGATTCTCCCCGCACCAGCTTCCTTAGGCGGTTTCGCAGGTGGGTATTGGCGTTGCACTCCATTCGGAGAGTGCCGGGGATTCAGGCAAGCGTCGCCTTGAGCGCGGTTGCGTAGTCAACAGCGGGGTGATATTGATTTGGCAATTCCACATGGAGGCCATCGGATGACTGTCTCCACTTGACCCTCGCCTCGGTTCCAATCAGTTCCACCCGCGCGATTTTGCCCGGATTCGTTGGCGCGGATGTTCCAAGCGCCTTCACGATGATTGGCTCCGACGGCCGACCGAGCACAATTGCATAGATTACCGTATTCGATTTGTTTCTCGTGAATCGAATATCTTGGGGACCGAGTGTGCTGACGCTATTGCCCTGAACGTATCCCCTCTGGGCTCTATTCGGCCCTTCGCCATAAATCTTCCACGGTCGAGTTTCGTAGATGGCCTCACCGTTCACCTGCGTCCAGGCAGAGATGCCGTCCAGGACCGCGATTTCCTTGCTGTCGATGGTTCCATCGGGCTTACCCGGTACGTTCAGGATGAAAGTGCCATTCTTGCTTACAGTGTCGATCATCCAGTGGATGATTGCGCGGGGCGGCAGATATCCGCCAAACTCGCCTGGTTTTTCGAATAGTTCTCGCTGATAATGCCATTCGCCTAAACATGTCTCTGACTGCCATGGGTGCTGCATGATTCTTTCGGTCAGGCTGCGCTCATAGTCGGCCACCAGAGCCTTAGCCAGGTTGTCGGGAATCTGCTTGCCATTTAGGACCGCCTCCATTTTGCCAGCGCGCGTCTCCAGATTGTGATTGTAATAATAAGCAGCAATGTTCATGCCTCCCCAGCCAAGAGGCACGCGATCGTTGTCAAAATAAAGCAGATCGGGATCATGCTGATCGATCAGGTCGCGCGTTCTATCGTAGAAATCCTTGACGTACGAGACATCGGGCAGTGCGTCGAACGGATGCTTCACGCCGTACATGCGGTGCGGATCGAGGCCCTGCCACCACTGCTCTTTGCCCTGATCGGCGGTTAAATCCCCATCGTAGGGAACGCCAGCCAGCGGACCGGATTTGTCCGATCCGTGCGCGGGTTGGAAGAACCACCAGTTGAACGCCTGATGCACCGTGACGCCGAAGCGAAGTCCCTGCTTCCGCGCCGCGGTAGCCCACGCACCTATAACATCACGACGCGGCCCCACAGCCGCGGCATTCCACGGTTGATACTTTGAGTTCCACGTGTCGAAGCTGTCGTGATGATTGGCGAGCGCAACGAAGATCTTCGCACCCGCCTTCTTGTAGCGCATAATCAGTTCGTCGGGGTTCCAGTTCAGCAGAGTCCACTGCGCGCAGAGGTCTTTGAAACCAAAGCGCGAGGGGTGACCGTAATGTTCGACCTGGTATCTATTCTGCCGCGATCCCTCAACGTACATGTTGCGCGCGTACCAGTCGCCGGCTTCGGGCACGCACTGCGGACTCCAGTGGGCCCAGATCCCAAACTTGGCATCGCGATACCACTCCGGCGCCTCGTACTGTAGCAGCGAGTCCCAGGTTGGCTTGTACGGTCCCTTACCTGCAAGATCTGGAATAGGCGAGTCAATCGGAACCGTGTCCCATGAACCACCCGGAATCGGCAGTTCGGGCTTATCGAATGAAGCCGGCCGCCAAGCAGCATCATCTAGCTTTGTTTCGGCGATTGTACCGTTGCTCACGCGGTAGAAAACTCTTTGGTTGGGCGGAAGAGCACAGTACGCCGCGTAATCCTGATGGTATTGATTGAAACCGGGCGGCACATTCGTTGATCGACTACTTGCTGGCACGGCTTTGGCCACTGCGGCCGCCGTCATCATCTTACAAAAGTCTCTTCGCTGCATATGCGTTCCTCCACAAAACGAAGATTTTAACCAGAAGGCTTCGAGTTCTCAACAAGAACCCTAGGAATTGCCCTGCGAATCGACTATTGACATTATGCTCGTTGTCATGGAGGAGTCCCCCCCGCACACATTCCACAATTCTTCCCATGAGCGACGGATCGAAATGCATACCGCAGGGCCTCAACTAAGGCATCGTGAGAAACTTGGTCAGAGCCGAAGGTCTCAAGTCCAATGGCACGCGTTCTGGCGCCCATATCGAGAATGTGCTGCGGAACCAACATCGAATCGACGGAATCGTCGTGCGGGCAGTTGGCTTCGAAGAGATTTGCCATTGAATGTAGCTTCTTGAAGGGTTGGAGCCGCGGATATCTGCAGCGATATAACCACTCACCGCAAGATGCATATGTCGACATGGTCTAGCGCTCGCTAGGGTCTGAATCTTGGAACATGTAGGCAATCTTCCACTGTCTACTCTAAAGGAGCACCAATAACGCGCACCTCGTGCAGCCGAACTGGTGCGCCGTCGGGTAACGGGTTGAAGGCATCGCTTCCACCGCTTGAGTTGAGTTACCTGATAGGAGTCGTTTAGAACTGATCCACATGCAATTACCAAGCTCCCCACCCGTCACCCAATGCGAAATCCATATACCCATTTGTAAGGCCGCTTGTTGGGGTCTTGAAGATCCGGAGGAAGGTTAATCACAAGGCCTTGAAGCGGATCCATCTGCCAGTTGAGCGGTCGCGGATCGCCAAGGAGAGTGATCTTTGAATCATGGCGCGGAGTCACCGTTTTGAGATTCAAAGTATCTCCTGGCCATCCAATGCTGAACGCATAAATAGTTCGATCGTCCTTTGAGCGCGTATACCGAATGTTCTGTCCTTCTGACCACAGAGTCCCTTCGCGTGCACGCGTGGCGTAAATTCCCTCTCCGTTGACCTTGAACCACTCACCGGCCTCTTTCAGTTGGGCGATAGCCGTCGGGTGAAACTTCCCGTTGCCATCTGGTCCAATCCCCACCATGAAACCGCCGCCCTTTGCAGTGGCATCGACCACGTTGGTCACAACCCATTCAGCGCCCTTATAACTTGCGGGGTCCTTGTCATATGAGAACGAAGCGCCCAGGCCACGAATCGTCATCCATGGCATGTCGGTATTCTCCTTGGCGCCGGGAGTGAAACCTTCAGGAGTGTAGTAGTCGCCGTAAGAAGCGATTCCACGATCGCGTAACATGACATCCGGCTGCAGTTTCCGCATCTCGAACACAATGTCGCGGAATCTGGGCCAGACCGCCGGACCCAGCCACTGGTCCAGGCACATCATGTCGATCGGTCCATAATTTGTGAGGATTTCTGTCAGCTGCCCACGGAGGCGCTTCATCATTCGGTCGACTTCCACAGGTGTTGCTTCGGGAACAGTCACAAACGTCTCGCGAGTGCGATGGTCGCTGGCAAGCATACCGGGGTCTAACTGTTTCGAAGTAGGCACCTGAAGAGGATGATAAGCATACGGACGAAAATCGGTATCGTACCAATCCGGCTCAGAGAAATAGAGATCAATCTTTAGGCCCCGCTTGCGTCCTTCATCACACAATTCGCGGACTACATCGCGGCGAAACGGAGTTTCCATAATGGAATATGCCAGATCGCAAGGTTCAAACTGTGGTCCACCTGGAGCTGTCCAATTTACTCGGCTCTTTACCCTCGTTTTGGTATCGAACATCGAGAAGCCTTCGTGATGCTTGGTGGTGAAGGCGAACATCTTCATGCCGCTCTCAGCAAAGAGCTGAGTCCATTCAGCGGCATCAAAGCCGATGGGATTCCATGTTTGATAAAGACTCTGGTAGCGCTGCCGCTGTTCGAAGGGCATTCGAAGGAACGGCCAGGATTCGCCACTTTGACCCCAGATGGAATAAAGGCCCCAGTGGATTCGCACGCCATATTTCATGTCACGGAACTGCTCATAGGCACGATCAGACGCCCACTTATAACCCGCCACCGGGTTGCGCTCTACGTACGAACCGACCCGACTGTACTCCCGCTCAGGAAAACGCCCCGTGGGTTCATCGCCGAGGTTCAGGTACATCCCGGCAACTCCACTTAAAGTAGAAGCGACAAATGTGCGACGATCCATATTTCTATTGCCTCCTTGGCAGACCAACAAGAACTCCGGCGGTTGGTTAGAACAATAACTTCAAGGAAAACTGTACTTGCCGAGCAGTGTTCTGGCGGGTAGAGATCGTACCCATTTGTGCAGAGCCTAGAGTGGTGTTTGGATTGCCGAGGATCGGATGATTGAGGGCATCGAATGCCTCTACCCGGAATTCAGATTTGAGATGGTCTCCGATGGGGTCGACGCGAAACAGAGATGCGTCGACGTTGTTGTATGAAGGACCAATCAAGATGTTTCGGCCCGAAGTACCAAAAGTCCCACTTGGCGGAGCAACAAAGGAACTTTTGTTGAACCAGTGCTGCGCGGTCTTTTGATCGGGATAGAGTGATCCAATTAAATTCGCGCGCTGGCCATCTCCGCCGCCGATGTGGGCAAGATCTCCGCCGCCCGAGATCGAAAAATCAGTGCCGCTTCGATCAATGAAAATCCCGTTCACCTGCCAGTTGCCAACCAAGTGCCCGGCCACACCGGAAGATACCCATTCACGGCCTGGACCGAAGGGCAGTTTGTAACTTATTGCCGTCGAGAAATAGTGAGGAATGTTGTAATTCGCAGGCCCCTTGCCCGAACTCAGTAGGTAGGGGTTCTCAAGCGATTCACCTTCTGTGCCGAATTGCCCATCCGAAACTGTAAGCGCTTTGCTCCAGGTGTAAGCGACTAGATAGCCGAGACCGTGCCAGGGTCTTTGCTCCAGTTTTGCCTGCAGGCTCTCGTAACTTTGTGTTCCCCATGTCCTGTCCCATGACGAAACAGGCAGGTTTGGGAAAGGCTTATTCGGGTCGGCTAGGTTTACAACCAACTCAGGAACCTTCGAAGTGTTGTAGCCTCCGCCAACCATCGTGTGCACAGACTCAGATCCGACATAACTGACAGCCATTGAAAGTGTCCCAGTTAGTTCTTTTTCAACGGCCAGATTCCATTGTTGCGAGTAAGGAAATGTTCGGTTAGGGTCAACCGCGAACATCGTGATCTTCAGCGGGTTCGAGGCCGCCTGCCATAGCGATACTCCTCCGTTAGGCTGCTCCACTGTGTTGTAAACGCTATATTGAGATGTCGTGTAAGAGTTATAACCCGATGGAGAATTTGCATTGCCGAGATAGGGCCACGCATTCACAATGTTCTGGGCCTCTTGGAGAATGCCGGCTTCACGGTCAAAGAAAATCGCAAATCCACCACGGACCACCATCGTCGGAGTCAACTTGTAAGCGACGCCGAAACGCGGACCTAGCATGTGGAGATCGTTCCTGTATGGCACCTGATCTTTGCCGGTAAGCGTAACGCCGGACTTCACGAACGAATCATTTGGATTTGGGAAACAGCCGTTTAGAACCGTCGAACCATTGCACGTGGGAATTGAATTGGCGCCGACCAGATATGTACCATTGTTGAAGTTCCAGTCATTCATCAATCCATTGTTGTCAGGGAATGTTGGAGCCAGCGCCGCATCCCACCGCAGTCCAATATTGACGGTCAACTTTGGTGTAGCCCGCCAGGAATCCTGAACGTATGCATCCAAGGTCGGAAAATTATTCTTATAGCGGTTTTGCTTCAGGGTGTAATTTGACGGGACGCCTAAAACAAATGATGCGAAATTGTATCCGGTCGTAGAAGGGTTTTGGGGATTCCCGGTCTGGTTCGAACTGAATCCCATTGACTCATCGACATCGTTGTTAGAATTCTGCTCATACACATACTCGCCGCCGAATTGCAATGTGTGCGACTTAAGCTGACGAACTACGTCTGCATGGTACTGCCAGGCTAGATTCGGACCCTGGTCGTCATTTTCGGCATCGGCTCCCAGCAGAGCTGGAGCTGTTACTTGAGACTCAGCGGGCAGTCCCGGGAAAAGACTCATGAGATTTTGACCGGCGGGCAAATTGTAGTAATGACGTTGTTCGCCTACCGAGGCAAATCCAAAAAGCAGATTAACTACTGTATTCGGGCTGAATATGTGTGTGTATCCGGCGCCCGAATTCATTGACTGCAGATCGTCTATCCAGTGCTGGGCAGCATAGCCCGTTTGAAAATCGTTGTTTTGCCAATCATGCGTAAAACGTCCCCAAACCGAATCCTTATCCGACAGTTTGTAATCAAAGCGCCCATTCCATTGCTGAGCCGGCTCCGTGGTCGGATAGTTGTCGATTGCGTTGGTAATGTAAGAAGGCTGTCCGGTGTTGACTGGCGCTGGGACAACCAACTTGGCCCACGCTTGAATTGCCGGATCCAACCTGTTTGAGGGGATTTTATTTCCTGGGAACTGGGTCCGTGTAAATCCTGTCGGCGTTGTTGGGGTCGCTGGATTTCCATAGATTGGTGTAGTAGTTTGGGGATCGTAAATCGCGAAATTCGGGTTAATAGCTACGTCTGCGCTAAAGTCACCGCTAAGTTCGGCTGGGGAGGGAACGAGGTAGAGACTCTGTGACGGACTCACATAATGGTAGCCTTCGAATGCGCCGAACCAGAATATCTTGTTGTGCTTGATTGGAGCGCCAAGGGTCGCACCGTATTGGTCTTGGCGCAAGACCCCTTTCTTCGCGGTCGCCGGGAGAAGGAACGTACGAGCGTCAAATGCATCGTTGCGAATAAACCAATATGCATCGCCGTGGTATTCATTCGTTCCGCTCTTGGTGATTACATTAATCACGCCTCCCATTGCACCACCAAACTGAGCATCATCTGAGTGCTGCTGCACTTTGAATTCAGAAATCATGTCGGGGTTGGGGGCGGTGGCATACCCCCCCTTGTTGCTCATATTGTCGTAAACGCCATCCATTGTAAAGTAGACGCTACGGTTCGATTGTCCACTAAGGGAAGGAAACGTCGGCTGCCCGATGTGCAGCACGCGACCGCCGGCCTGGGAAGTATTGACGGGCGAAACGTTAGGAGTGAGAGTTAGCAACTGGGAAAAGTTCCGGCCATTCAATGGAAGGTCAACGACCTGCTGAGGAGTCACGACGGTACCCAGTTGCGCGGTGCTCGTTTGCAATGCAGTCGTATCGGCAGCGACGCTAACCTGTTCAGATACCTGGCCAACCTTCAGGGGCAGATCCAACGTGGCTTTCTGGTTGACGTCCAGCGTGAACTCCGCATTTACTTTGGAAAATCCCGAACTCGTGGCGGTTACGCGATATGGACCTGCCAAAAGTCCTGTGATGACATAGGCACCGCTTTCATTTGTCGTAACCGATCGCGAAATGCCAGTGGCCGTGTCGGTGGCCGTAACGGTCGCCCCAACAAGAACCCTTCCCGCAGTGTCCGTGACGGTACCGTTTACTTCTGCGGATTGCAACTGGGCTCCACCCGGGACCGAACTTACAAGCGCCAGAACGAATGCCGGCAGAAGATATATCACTTGCTTAATGCTTTGACCAAGAAGCGTCCGAGACTCTATCGGCCCTGAACTCCTGCGAATGCCTCTTTGTTTAAGCGCATAGACCCGATAGAGATCACTGGCTGACTTCGCTTGCATAGAGCGGCTCTCCTTTCAATCTGATATATCACAGAGGAATCTAGACCCAAGCGGCAGAAATTGTCAATTAGAAAATAGGAAGATCTATGGTCAGCACTCTGTCCGAAAAGAATGGCCCGTTGGTTGTGGATTTGGAAGAGGATGGATTGTGCCTAGCTTCATTCAATTTAAGTTGAGCTCCTAGTCTCCATCGCTAAATTGCGTGGGCTCGGAACTGCAACGACAGCGCACCTTTAGCTATGCACCCCTTCGGGGGGACGCCGACCAAGAGTCAATTCGAAGTTGCACGGTAGAAGCCTGGAGTTCCGGCCCGGTCGGAGTTTACACATTAATTGAGCCACACGCTCACCGGATCGACATCGGGCTCCCTTGATACTTGCGCGAGTGCAAAGCGATCTTTGATCGTTTTGGTGCAGCGCCAGATGGAGCAAACAAATCGCAAGGCGCGATTCCCATCAGGCGGCGGCAGGGCATTTTCGCGGCCCACGACAAATAAACACTAGACAACGCGCATGGTCATTCCGCCATCGATCTCGACATCTTGTCCGGTTATAAAGTCGTTCTCCACAAGTTCAAGTATGAGGCGGGCAACATCTTCAGGCTTTCCTTCGCGATGGAGCGGAATCCGGTCTCGAATATTTTTTCCGGCAGCTTCCGGTGTAAGACATCTTTGAAATGGTGTACGGATGATCCCTGGTGAAACGCAATTCACTCGGATATTATGATCTGCAAGTTCGCGCGCCAGGGTACGCGCAAACTGCGGCAAGGCTCCCTTCACGACGCCATACGCTATTGCACCGAGGCAACCACGGTGGCCGGCTGCCGAACTAATCAGAACGATAGCGCCTTCCCCCTGGTCAATCATGTGTGGTACTGCAGCGCGGGCCAGTCGCAGAACCGCATGAACATGGACGTCAAATGCCTTCGTCCAACTCTCTTCAGAAATCTCAAAGAAATTGCCTGGAACTGCGTTTCCCGCGGCATGCACTAACACGTCGAAGCGTCCCCAATGCGCATAAGTCTCAGCAACAGCACGAGCGCAATCGGCAGCACTCCCCGCGTCGGCCTGAATATAGATTGCCTCAGAGTCATGTGCCGCCGCAGTGGCCTTCAGCATTTCAAATGACTCGAAGTTAGGGTTTCGACTTGTGACAGCTACCAATGCCCCTCGCCTAGCAAACCCAAGCGCCGTCGCCGCGCCAATACCGCTTGTTCCACCTGTAACCAGGCAAACCTTACCTGCTAGTTCCATAGCCTTTTGCCATCCTTAATCGCGGGCACCACCTAGAACAGGAGAACAAACCCGCCACTCTCGCAGCATTTTTCCAACAAGTCTTTGTATATGATATATCAGATGAACTCTTGAAGGTCTCTCGTGTGAAGAGTGGGATTCCGCGCATTAACGCGACTAGAATATGCTCGAGACTTAGCCCTTCGCCGCCAAGAGAATAAAAGTATATGATCAATCAATTGGAATCGAGGAAGAAAGTGCGCACGTCAAGTCGGCTGAAAGCGGGTCGAGAATCGCTGTCTGCTCAGGCTTATCAGCAGATTCGAGATGAGATTCTTAGTGGGCAACTTTCAATTGGAGATATTCTTTCGCGCAGACGTTTAGCTGAAGAGCTCAATATGAGCTTTCTTCCTGTCACCGAAGCGCTGAAACGCCTTGAAGCAGAGGGACTGGTCGAATGCCGGCCGCGAATTGGAACGCGAGTCCGTGTACCGACCGAGCAAGATATCCGCGACAGCAATGTAATCCGCGAGGCACTTGAGTCGCAAGCTGCGAGATTATGCGCGGAGCGCATTACGACCGCGGAGAAGAAACAGCTCCGGACTAGCGCTAAGCAACTGGATGAACTTCATAAAATGTGCGCAGTGGAGCTTCCCGACTCGCGATTCATGTTCTCAGTACACACCTACCATATGCAATTTCACCTGCGCATTGCAGAGTTGGCTCATTGCCCAGGTCTGTCTCATGCTATCGAGAAGGAGCAGGTGCTCATTTTCAACTGGCTTTACGACACGGCCGCAAACCGGCGAACAAATCCCGACGAATTCCACTCGACTTTGGCCGAGGCCTTGTGTAGCGGCGATCCACTTATTGCTGACGCAGCCATGCGAACGCATGTGCGCTACGGAATCAATCAGGTACTGGAACGCCTTGCGAAAAGCGCCAATGCAGACAATTGGCGACAGAAGAGCCGCAATCTCCGCAATGGTGACAGTGGCTGAAATGAGAATCCAGTGCCTATTGTTATTTGCTACGGATCTTTTGGATGGCCCTTCCTCCGCCTGCGAGATTCTCATTGTGCATCTCAGCATATTCGCGAGAGAAAATGACTCCCTGCGCACCGGCACGAAATGCCGCGAGAGTTGCATCGTAGACGCGCTCTGGAGTTGAGCCGAATTTGTTGGGGATGTCCACGCCGATACCTGGATACACTTTGCATTTACCCTGGACGTCATCAAGCGTGCGCTTCGTTTCGCGAAATACATAATCCGGAGAGAAACCCTCTTTCATCACATCCTGCAAAGGCTTCTCGGCATAACCGAGCATCTCGTTCTGCATTTGGTAAAGCTCATCTACCGGCAGATCGCCGAAGATTGCGCTATGCATGTTTTTCAGGAAATTCGCATCGCGATTACCGGCACATTCGTTGTAGAGAACGGGCTTCAGAAAGTCTGCATAGGTAGCGAATTCTGCGAACTTCTGCTCGGCTCTGAAGAATGGACTGAAAGATGCGGTGTGCCAGATATGGAATCCGATTTGCACCGAATTGCGCACCCTTTTTGCGGTGTCGTAGATCGCTTTGAAAGTCGAATATTTTCCGTCGTTCCAAAGTTTTTCCCATGCAAGTAGTTCTGGATATTCAACACAGAGGCGCCAAAAGGAAATGAAATAGCCATCAACCGGCCTGACTCTCTGCTTGTCCTGTGCGACCAAAGCAATGAGTTTGCGATACCCTTCCTTTGCCCGGTCTGGATCGATCCCTCTCTTTCGTGCCTCATCGCAGTGGTATTTGCAGAAGCAGGTCACGGTCATTCGCTGGATCGTTGCGTCTATGGCATTGTCAAAGGGCCCCTGGTGCTCATCGCCCCACATCGCGCCATCAAGGTCATAGGACCGAAATTGATCTTCCACTAATCCGGTGATGAAGTTCCTGTAGTTTGGATTGAACGCGCATAGCGTATTCGCTTTATTCCCATTGACATCTTCTTCTTCAAGCTGCTCAATGTTGGGAGTGTCCCGCCGAAACACGTTGTAATCCCATGCATAAACCTTCATGCCGCGCTTTTTAGTCTCAGGAATAACCTCCGCGAGGATGTCGCGATCCGGATACTCCGGCGCTTTCACATCCTTCAGAACGGTGTTTCGGTAGTTTTGCTCGTGAGGCGTCGCAAAATTTCCTCCGTGAAAAACCTTGCCCGCGTCCCGATTACCGTGTCCAGGGTACGGACTCGATCGTCCGCCGGTTGCGGTGTCAAAGGTAAACACTGCAAGAAACAGAGTGTTAACCTGCCCCTGCTCCTGCAAAACGTCAAGAACTTTATTTATTCCTTCGTCGAACAGCGAATGCGAGTCAATTTGAATGCCAACAAGCGGACCGTTCTCTGGACTCGAGGCTCGCCCAATCAATGGACTAGCTCCAGAAGTACTTCGAAGTGCCAGGCTTGCGGTTGTGATTGCGGAGTTTCTAATGAAGGTTCTTCTACTAGTCGTCATTCCTTTTTCGTCCCTCAAGATTTCTCGTACGCTTGCCTAACGGCCTGTTGGTCTATTGGAACTACGATCATGCAAACGACAACACTAACTGAAGCTGATAGTGAAGATGCCTGGCTTTTTGGGATGGCTACTTTGCGCGCCGTTCCGGGGGAGTAATCGTTAACTAGAACGTTGCAGACGAAAGTTATGCCTGCTAATCGGCAATTGTCAACAACGTCCATTGCGCTGGCCAGTCTCGGTGCCATATTTCCGGCAAAGAATGGGACTCCGAATGAGGTAACGACCACTTCGGAGCTTGGTACTACAACAGCGGAATTGGGCGGTTTATTGATCGCATCCCTGTAGAAGACACTCGAAGCGAATGCCGAGATGGTCTCAATGCAGGCCTAACGAGAGCCAAACGGCATAACAATATTGCCAAGGCGCAAGTTGTCCCTCTTCCCCTGGAGGTCGCGTTATGTTTATCCTCTCGCTTGGAAGCCAGTCATCTTCGTTTGGTTGTTGGTATCGGCAATGCTCTTCAGTTGTGTCGCGCAATCGCTGATAGCCGGCCAAAATCCTTTCTTGCCGCGAGGGTTTCTCTTCTGAGAGCCACTTCCGTGCTTGCGGCACACTTTTGGCACACTGGCTAGGTCCGACATTTGCAATAAGTGAATAGAGAATCCGTGGCTGACTGATGCCGGATCAGTAGCTGCAACTCCATTTGATGTCGGGCATTAAGGGCTCCTAAAGAGAAGGGCGTTTTCGGGGAGTAATCCTGCAAGTTGCGCTGAACTTTGAGGTAATTGAATGCGTTGGAGTGTTCCGGACCGCCCGTTTCTATCAATTCGCCGAATGGCTTTTTGAACACTTGGCACTTGGAACCCCGGAAACAGTCAATCTCGTGAATCTTATAGTAGGGGCGCGCGACAAGTTTAGGCCTGTCGCACCCGCCAGTAGACTGAATAGCGCTGATGATGAATTTGGTAAATGGGTCGAAACGTGATGCCATTGGCAGCGCCGACATTGCCCAATTTGAACGTCAGTGCTTCACCCTGGACCGGCTGCAACCAGTCGTTGGCGTTGGCTGAGGCTGTTTCAATGTCCGGCATGACTGCGGGCGGCGTTTTGATATGCGCATCCTTGTCCGCGAAATCGCTGGGCATCTCCTCGCGTCCGAGTTCCCCTGCCAGCAGCAGCGGGCCGTAAAACAGGGCGATCATCGACGCATCGTCCTTTGCCTTTTCCAGCCGCAGGGCGGCGGGAAGGGCGAGCGTGATCACGTCGCCGGACTCCCAAGCCCGTTTGAGGGAGATATAGCTGGACGCTTTCCCCGCGGGCTCCTCAACCCTGCCGTTAATCGCCAGCGTGGCTGGCTTGGCAATCCAGTGGGGAACCCGCAAATGGAGGCTGAGCACGGCCTTCCCGGGATTGACGATGGTGATCCGCACCGGTTCACCTTTCGTCACGTCTCCCTCCTGTCGAAGCACCATGCCGGTTTCACGCCACGTAAGTTCCGAGGGAATATAGAGGTTGATCCACAGAGCGTGCTTTTGGTGAAAGTAAATGCCTTCATTGTAGCGGGGGGTATTTTCGATGCCTGTGCCCGTGCAGCAGAACGTGCCGTCCATGTAGGTGCGGAAGCGTCCGCGCAGCGGCATGAAGTAGGTCATTTCGCCAGTGTCGGGAGCAACGCTGGCTAGAACATGATTGTACAGGGCACGCTCGTAGTAGTCGGCGTATTCGACCGCGGGCTCCCGCTCGAAGAGCCGCGCTGTCAGGCGCAGCATATTATGCGTGTTGCAGGTTTCGCAGGTGGTGGCGGGCAGCTCGGCGTTCTCGTCGATGGACTTGCCCACCTCGACGCCGGGCTTGTCAAACCATTCCTTGAATGAGTTGCCGCCATTGACGAAGGAGTGGTCATGGGTGACGAACCGCCAGAAATTCTCCGACGCTTTGCGCGTAATTGGATCGCCGTCGGCAGTGCCTGTATTGGCAATGCCGATCGCCTGGGCGATGTGCGTATTGGCGTGGATGCCCCCGAGGTGATCCTCGCCTCTTGCCAGCGGATCGACAAACCACGGGCGATTGAAGATGCGGGCCATCATTAAGTACCGTACACTGCTGGTGGTCTTGTAAAGTTCGGTCAGCACGTCGCTCATGCCGCCGAATTCATTTTGCGGATTGCGGCTGCCGTCGGTGCGGAACATGCGTTCGATCTGCGCCTGGTCCAGAGCAGAAAGTCGCTTCTCGAAATAGGCGGCCATCTTTTCCGCCACCTGGAGCGCCTGGGCATTGCCGACGTATTTGTGGGCATCCAGCAGGCCCGACATGATCTTATGAATCGTGTAGTAGGGCACGACGATGCCATTGGCGTTACCGGGTTTGCTTTCCAGCGTGTCGAAAGCTCCGGTGGAAAAGGCCGCAAGATAGCCGTCGAGCTTCAAGGCCTCCTGGCACTTGGCGAGTTCGCCGACGATGTAGTTCACACGGTCGCGGAAATTGGTGTCGCCGGTTGCCGCCCACATACGCGACGCTGCCGAAAGATAGTGCCCTGTCATATGCCCGCGGATGAAGCCGGTGTCCCACCCGGCATAACCGCCGCTTATGCGGTGCGCCTGCGGCAAACCTGCCAGCGCGCGATACGGATAGAGCAATATGTCCGGCTCATACGACGCCAACTTCTTTTTGCGATGGAGTTCCTGGCGATCATGGAATGGGCTGCCCGGAAGGAGCCGCACATCCGAGACTTTTAACAGGCCGTCCACAATCGGCGGGAGTCTGCTGGGGTCGAGAACGCCGCCGCCGGCGGGACTCGTCTGGCCGAGAACGCGGCGGGCGTAATACCCCGGCAGAGTGGCCAGCGAAGCTTTCAACATGAATCGGCGGGTGAGTGACATTTGCTCTCCTTAAAGCCTCAGGGGTGTGTGGCGGACACCTTGGAGGTCAGGCCGCAATCAGCGCCCGGCGTGAACGTGATGCGGTACCAGCCGACTCCCACCGGGAAAAATCCGCCGCGCGGCCCATGGGTTAGTGTACGCAATCGGGCCGGCGATGCTGATAGAAATGGCGGGCGCTATAGGATTGCACCTGCTGGGCACTCGCCGTCGTTGCGACTGCAAATAGCAACGTTAAAGAAGTGGCAAAACCATCTCTAATCATCCAGTGATATGGTACGTCTGAGATTGGGTAGTTATCCTTTGTCTCAGGCTACAAGGCAGTTACGAAAGAGTCTTCGCTCAGTCATATGAATTCGGCCCGAATCACCGCCCACCTTTCAGTTACTCCTGTGTTACTGACGAGTGGCTGACAAACCACTCGAAACTGACCGAATGGCGCTAAAATCACTGCGTGAAATCATTCGCGTTTGTCGCTTCGCTCATATTGGAAGCAACTTGCATTGCGCAATCACCGACTGATTCTGCTCGTCTCCCCGGCATCCCTGTACAGGATGTGACTTTTTGCCAGCTTGCTAAGAACCCCGTAGAATTCGCGGGAAGACTGATAAGGGTTCGCCGGATATACCGGTACGCTTTAGAGGAAAACGAGTTCGGGCCAGCTGAGTGTTGTCCGCAGCAAATACGCGATCGCTTTCATGCCAGCATCAACGGCAACCCGATGTATCCCGATGCTCATTCGGAACGCCTAACCAAAAAGCTAACGAAAAGTATGAGCGCAACTGCGCTGGTCATCTTCGTAGGAATACTGAACGGACATGTGATGGAAGTTGAGAGAGTGGAGAGGATTGACAAGCTCTCCCACCCGAGAGACAGGGAGCACGAACCAACCTGGGTTCCGCAAATATGCGGACAGGGCCCCATTCCGGGCCCATGACCGGCCATGCGGAAATAACTCAAATTTGGTGCAATTCCGAGTAAGGGGAGTGTTGCCAACCAACCACGAGTCCTGCGATTCCACCTCGCTCCCACAGCACTGTCATCCAGACGAGCGCAGCGAGGAAGGATCCGCAGTTGCGTTTGGAATTTCTACCATCACCGGATATGGAAATCGATGGGACACTCGGAGTGCGGTCGTGGTGCTTGGCCCGGGTGTGTTTGCGGGCGAGCTAGGTTGCCGTGTCGATTTTCAAGACGAACGCATAGTTGCACGGAGGTGCCAACGGCATCTTCACCGTAACTCCCTCAACGCTCTGAGACCACTCGAGATTGGGTGCTGCACCTAGCAACCCAATTCGACCGATCCGCCCGGCAAAATGCGGCGAGTTCGAGCCCAGCGACTTGATCGTGATGCTGCCGTTTGTTGGCCACGCAAGCGCTATGGCGTATAGTGTCTCTCCCTTCGCCGTGAACCTGATGTCGCCCGGCATGTACGTGGGAAGAGGGCCGTAAGCCTTTTCGCCGCCACCCGTGGTTGGGCCTTCGCCATGAATTTTCCAGGGACGCGTGGAGTAGATTGCTTCGCTGTTGAGTTCCATCCATGCCCCGAATTTGTCGAGGAACGACAATTCGTCCTCGTCCGGCAAGCCATGGCCCGGCAAGGGAATGTTCAAAAGCAGATTGCCGTTTTTTGATACGACGTCCACTAGCAAATGGACCATGGACTCAGGCGTCCGGTATTTGTGATTTTCGAAAATCCGGCGGTTGTAATGCCAACTTCCGATGCAGGCATCGGTCTGCCACGGTGCTGGCTGAATCTCCGGAGCCTGGCTCATTTCGAAATCTCTCACCAGCGTGCTTCGGACTGCGACGGGCACATTCTTTATATTGAAAACCGCGTCGAGCTTGCCTTTGTTCCTTTTGATATTTGCATTGTAGTAATAGGCCATGATCGGCGGCGTGAGCTCTGGAATGCCGAGCCACACATCGAGTTTTCTGCCCGACGGTGCGCCGGCGTCGAAGTCCCAGTCGCAGTTGTCATCGAAATATAGGAGATCTGGATTGTACTGATCGATCACATCTTGAACGCGCAGCATGAAGTCGTCGACGAATTCAGGACAGGGATCGCCAGCCGCATGCGGACGCCCGTTGATCTGGGATGGGTCCATCCCCTGCCACCATTTGCCAGCGCCATCTTTCGCCGTAAGAACGCCGTCGTACTGAACCCCTTTCAGCGGACCCGTTTCGTCGCTGCCGTAACGAACCGGCATGAACTCTCTCCAGACGCGGCCGGGGGTGCCGTGAAATGTGATTCCGAAACGAAGCCCGTGGGCGCGCGCAATCTTCTCCCAGGTTCCAACGATGTCTTTTTTGGGACCAACGTTGACGCAGTTCCAAGGCTGATGCTTTGAATTCCAGCAGTCGAAATTGTCGTGATGATTTCCGAGCGCAACGAAATATTTGGCGCCCGCCTTGGCGTATCGCTGAATCAGCTGTTCCGGTTCCCACTTCTCTGCCCGCCAGGCGTGGCAAATGTCCTTGTATCCAAATTGCGAAGGATGTCCGTAGGTTTTGACGTGGTAGTCATATTGAGAACTGCCCTGGATATACATGCCGCGCGCATACCAGTCGCCTTGCTCGGGAACGCATTGCGGACTCCAGTGCGCCCAAATACCGAACTTAGCGTCCCTGAACCAATCCGGGCACCCATACGTTTTGAGTGACTCCCAGTTTGGACGGAAGGGTCCCGCTGTCGAGCTTATGGCGGCACTTATGGCAGATCGAGTTTCCTCCTCACTTGAATGCAACCGCGTGACGCTATTGGAGACGGCGAGCATACTGGCGCTGCCGGCAAGGAAATTTCTTCTGTTCATCACGTCACGGGATCGTTTCATCAGTGCTCCCAATTGGTCATATTGAGGCTTAGTAAACGTTAACTGTACGACCAACAGTGTAGCCCGGGCTACGTCATTAGCGTCAAGCTGAATCCGTAAGTTTCGTCAACCGCTCTGTTCTGGTTAATTCGGGACGACGCGACCGAAATCCTGCCATTCGGTTTGGTTTGCCGGCATTCGGGAACCAATCCGAATTTGGTGCATTTTCGAGTAGAGGAAGAGTAGCCGACCACTCGGCCACGCGACCTGTTGCGAACGTCGTAGTTTGGATTCATAAGGATCGGTCGAGTAAGTTAGCTCATGAAGAAGCCCGTTAAGTTTGTGCTGTTCGCGTTTGTCCTGGGCATTGTTGCAGCCGCTGGTTGGACCGCATCCTGTTTAGGAGCCCACCACACGCTTGGAACCGGTGGCAAGACTCTGGAATTCCGCGTGTCTGCATTCAACCTTGAGGGCTACGGTCCAAATAGGCCAGATGGCTTCGATGTCTTTTTAGGTTCTCAGGTTAGAAAGTTTGCGGAGAGTGGAGAGGCTCCCGAAGGCTTCAAGTGGCTACCAGTAACGGATTTTTACCTGAGCACAACCTACGGCGGCGTCGAGCCAAGAGGCGTCCTTCATACAACGAACGGAAGAAAGTTCCTGTTGGTGTCGGATCGGCCCGAGATGATCCTAGGGCATGCAATAAATGCTCCCGCATGGGGTGTGAAGTCGGTACATATTACTGCCACTACTTACATGAATGGACCTGTAGTGAAAAGAGTACAAATCAATCTGGATGACATTGGCGCAGACCTTTTGCAGCAATTTACCAAGAACTATATACACCACTCGGTCGCGGTGATCGTTGACGGGCAAATCGTCGCGAATTTCTTTCTTCTTAGCCCGGTGCGGGAAGGCCTTCTGTCCATCTCATTTCCCGAGGGCGACGAATTAAAAGCTGAAAGCCTGCGTGATTCGTTGATGAAGTAAACGTAGCGGTCTTGTGGATTTGATCGCCGCGATATTGAAGCTGGTTCTTGAATGATCGTCAGTTCTGGGCGTATTCACCGGCAACTCTGACATTACCCAGATTTGGTGCATTTTCAAGTTGGGGGAGGGTTGCCGACGGATACATCCGAAGTTCTCCTTCAAGCGCGAAATTCGAAACTGCTAACACGCGTAACGCTTGCCACGAAAGAAGGTGCGGGCTCAACCTGTCCGATTTTGCAGGTTGATGTTCAATCACGGACAGTTTCGGTCAAGCTGTTAGGCTCTCTTCGAGACTGCATTCCACTCAAAATCAGCAACTTCTCCGTTTCGGTCGTTTGGTCGCCAAATTGCTTCGTGCTCTGGAGACTGTTGCAACAGTCGCTGATCTTCATGGACTGGCAATTGAGCCTTCGCGACAGAGTGGCCCTCGGTTAGTAATCGCGATCGAATTCAAGACGCCGGTCACCTGACAGCACCCCCCCTTCAGAGACCGCACAATCGGGAGGAGAGTAAAACATGTGGATGACAGGATTCTTCCGGGATGTTCAATACTCATTGAGACAATTGCGCAGGAACCCGGGATTCAGTTCAGTCGCGGTGCTTTCGCTGGCACTGGGAATTGGTGCTAACACGGCAGTGTTCTCGTTGGTCAATGCAATTCTGTTGCGCTCTCTGGTTGTACCACGTCCGCAGGAGTTGCGTGTTTTGAGGTGGGCAGGCAGCAATGTGCGGATGACGTCGCTGAACGATTTTCCCGATGTGCAGGGCAATCACATGTCCGCTCACGCCATTACTCATCCCGCATTTCTCAGTCTGCGTGAACAAACTGCTATGCTGGCCGACGTGTTCGGATTTCAAGCCGTGGACCAGCAAGAGCAGGTTACAGCGCAAGTCAGAGGTGAGAGTTTTACGGCCGCTGGGATGATGGTTTCAGATAATTTCTTCACTGGCCTCGGCGTAAATCCATTAATAGGTCGGCCACTGGTCGCAAACGAAGATTTTGCCGGATCCTCAGTGGCAGTTGTGATTTCCTACGATTGGTGGGAGAAATACTTTGGATTCGATCCCGCCGTGCTCGGCCAAAAAATTGAACTGAACGGCAAGGGCTTCACTGTGGTTGGTGTGCTGCCCCGCGGATTCTCTGGGGTTGTGGCCGGAGATCCGAGTGGGTTTTATGTCCCAATGTCGGCACAGTCACCGTTTCTTTACAAACCTCTCAACGAGCGATTTCACTGGTTCGTTCGTGTCATGGCTCGGCTCAAGCCAGGCGTAAGTGATCAGCAATTACGCGCAGCTCTGGATGTCGCTTTCGCGCGTGAGGGTGGGCCGATCATGGAACACCCGAGCATCCAGCTGGAATCGGGACGCCGCGGGCTTGCGACGGAACCAGACAACTTCCGCCGGCCAATTCTGATCATGCAAGGAGTTGTCGCTCTGGTTCTATTGGTGGCATGCGTGAATCTTGCCGGATTGATGGCAGCCCGCGGTGCCGCCAGGCAGCACGAACTCGCATTGCGTGCCGCCCTTGGCATCAGCCAGTGGCGTCTCGTCCGCCAGTCGTTCACTGAGAGCGTATTACTGGCGGCTATAGGCGGTGGGCTTGGGATCTCGCTGTCAGTGTGGGGTAAGATTGCCCTTTCTCGTCTGTTTGCTGGTTCAGCAGACGGTTTGCTCTATGACCTTTCCCTTGATCGGAATGTGCTTTACTTCGGCCTGTCGGCTGCATTGTTGACGGCACTGATTTCGGGCGTTCTGCCGGCGATGCAGGCCAGCCTGGTGGATCCGATCAGTGGGCTCAGAAGTCGCGGTGCCTTAAGTGCATCACGTTTACGTGTTGGAAAGTTCCTCGTCATTGCCCAGATATGCGTCTCAATGCTGCTTCTCACCTGCGCTGGCCTATATGCCCGTACCCTACTGAATGTTTCGCGTATCGCAATGGGCTTCAACTCAGACCAATTGCTGCTTTTCAAGGTCAACCCTGCCGGTGCAGGCTACAACGATCCGGGACGTATTGCGACCTTCTACGCACAAGTGCAGGAGTCTCTTTCCGCCATGCCAGGAGTGCGCAAGGCCGCGTTCTTAAGCTATCCGCCACTATCCAGAGGTTGGTCCGGACCGTTCCATTTCCGCGACGGCTCTTCGGGCCGCGCGGAGAAAATGCAATCAATCAGGCTGGCAGTAGGAGAAAGTTTCTTTGACACCATGGGCATAGCCATTGTGCAGGGACGCGGACTCAGTGCCACTGATACGAAGGATTCTCCAAAGGCAATCGTCGTAAACGAAGCGTTCGTGAGGCAATACTCGCGCGACATGGCTCCTGTTGGCAGGGTCGTGCACATTTTGACAGACGACTGGCAGATAGTGGGAGTATGCCGCGATGTCAGATACCTGAGCCTCAAAGAGACACCTCAGCCGACGGTGTATTATCCGATCCGTCAGATCGCCTATGGGGCTACCATGCGAAGCAACTTTAGATCGGGCTTCTTCGCGCTATTGACAACGCTGCCTCCGGAAGCACTTGCCAATGAAGCCCGCAGAGCAGTGGCTGCGATAGACCCCAACGTACCTGTCTCCGACTTCACTACTGAGGAAGACTTGCGCAATGGCAAAATCGCACCTGAGCGCATGTTTGCTGTGCTTTGCTCTTCTCTCGCCGCTCTCGCGCTGCTGCTATGTTGCGTTGGCCTCTATGGTTTGATGGCGTTTCACGTGGCTCGGCGTACCCCGGAGTTCGCCACTCGAATGGCCTTAGGTGCGAGCCGGCGCAACATCGCGAATCTGATTCTGCGCGAATCGTTCCTGCTTGCAGTTGCCGGCCTTGCGCTGGGCACACCGTTGGTCTTTGGCGTCACCAGACTTATCAAGAGTCAATTCTTCGGCGTGGCTCCCAATGACCCGCTCGCACTGGTGAGTGCCGCAATTTTGTTGTTGGCAGTTTCAGTGTTGGCCGGCTGGATACCGGCATACCGTGCTGAACGTGTAGATCCCATGGTCGCTCTCCGTAGAGAGTGAGTCATGGCAAGCAGATATTGCTCCATTTCCGCGGAAGTACTTTCGAGTGTGTGGCCGAATGCTGCGAAATTGGACTTTTCAGCAGTCAATTCGCTAATACGCAATCAAAAGGAGCTCGCCCGGCATGACCTACCATTTCTTGTGTTGTGCCTGTGTGACCGGCCATGGGGAAATTGAACGGTTCGGATCAAGTTCGGTCATTTCGACGTTTGCCGACCACACGACCAGAATCCAGAGGCACCTGGCGAACCCGTTTTTCTTGAGCAGGTTGAAGGGTAGTGAGAAGATGAAGCCGTGAGCACCGCAAAATCAGAAATCGATAAGCCTGAGTCGAGGAGAATACGTGCGCTGATACATCAGGTTCTCTTAGAGGTTTGGGATCCGATTGGAATCAAAGACGAACCAAATGCCCAAAACGAATATGACGGCTACATCGGCAAGGTGTATGACTTGCTCGTGTGCCACGCCGATGATTCGCAGTTGATTGACTACCTATACTGGGCGACGCATGACAACATGGGCTTTGATGCAGCAACCAAATCTGACATGAAAGATACGGTCGAGGCTTTGAAGAAAATCCCACTCGCACCTGAGTGACCGGCTACTCTGACACTACCCATTTCTGGTGTACTTCGGGCAAGGTAAAATTCGCCGACCACTCGCCCGACGAAGGAAGAATCCGCGCGTTTCGCTACAGAGTTCGACTGAAGAAGTAGCTTTGGGTTCGAGACTGTTGTAGAGTTTCGATTATGTTTCGGCTCATAGCTTTCCTTAGCATTTTGGCCTCCGGGGCAGCGATCATACGCGGACAAACCGCGAGTCCAGTCGGTTCGTCGGATGGCTTTGTGCAAGTTGATGGTGGGAGACTTTATTACCAGGAGTGCGGCAACGGTCCAGAAGCTGTCTTGCTATTGCACGACGGCGTGGTTAATTCGGCGATTTGGAACGGTGTGTGGGAAGACTTTTGCAGAGAATTTCATACTATTCGGTACGATCGTCGGGGCTATGGTCGGTCTCCGGAGACGACTAAACCGTACTATGAAGCCGATGACGTGGCAGTCCTTTTGAGAAATCGAAAAGTGACGCACGGAGCACTGGTTGCGAGTTCGCATGGAGGGGGAGTTGCTCTTAACTTTGCAGTTCGATATCCCGCACAGGTGAGCGATCTAGTGCTAATTGGACCGGCACCGAACGGCTTTCCATATTCTGAGGCCTTTATAGAATCCCAGATGCCATTTCAAGACGAGAAAAATGCAGTGAAAGTGCGGGTAGAGAGTAATTATCTGATCGCGCCTGGCCATGAAGCGGCACGCGAAGAACTTCGTAAGCTGCTTGAAGCGTCACCGCAGGACCACCGCCACAACGACATGCCGCTGCCTGAAAAGCCTGTGTTTCCGTATTTGGCGAATCTACACGTACCCGTGCTCATTTTGTGTGGTTCCGCAGACATCGCGGACAATCAGGCAGTAGCTGGAGCACTGCAAATGGCCATTCCTGGTGCCCAGCGAGTAGTAGTTCCGGATAGTGGGCACCTGCTGTACCTTGAAAAACCGAAGGAATTCTTTTCAATTGTCCGTGAATTCCTGAGGACCCACGACTTCTTACCCGATCAGCGGTAAACCTGCGTTTTCGCCTAATAGCTGGCAACGAGACATAGAGCAATTTTGGGGCTGAATTCGGTCACTTGGATGTTTGCCGACCATCCGCCCACAATCGGAAACCTGGTCGACGAACTGAGGAACGTCCTTTGGATTGTCGTCGGTGAATCTGCATCCCAATCGTCTGGAAGGGATCAACGATCCAGCATATTGGACGCCCTCGCAGAAGGAGCTTAACGCCAGTCGTCGATCACGTAGACATCTGCCCTATTAAATCCGTCGGCGTTCGGGCGTTGCATGGCGACACCCTGCATGGCCACTCGATATCCGTGGGACCGCATCCGCCGGTATGCATCTTCGCGAGCGAGGTTCACCCCAGCCTCGACAGTCGCGCCGCACGAGGAGGCAAACGCTTCACAAGCATCCAGTAATTTGTCGAAACGTTCACCCGCGCCAGCGCCGCCGCGGGCCGCGCCGAACTTGACGTAACATGTCTGCTTGCCGCCCTCAGATCCAGGTCCGTTCATACAAACTGCGAAAGCATCCAGAACACCGCGCGTGTATGTCAACACGACGTCGCCTGTGCGCTGCGCAAGCACCGCTCGGATTTCACCAGCGAGATCGAGTCCCTTATCGATCTTGTGGGTAAGTTTCCCGCATGCCTGGATGGCTTGTTCGCGCCGGGATTTGGCGAAGGCCGATAGCAACGCTGGCGCATCCGCGCGTTTGCCCTGGGGTGTTGGATCAGCCCCCGGCGACCGCGTCATGATAGCGGTGAGATGGCGCGGCCAGTAGCCGAACTTCTGGTACAGGCACACGTGCTTGGCACTTTGCGGGAACGTGAAAAGGCCTGTGTGCCGGAGGCCCCATCTGTCGAAAATCGTCATAGTAGCTTCGAGCAACCGTTGTGCTACGCCGCGCTCCCAGTATTCCGGCAGCACGGTCAGGGGTCCAAAGAACCCAAACGATCCCCAGCGCGTGGCTACGTTCGATCCGATCAAGCGGCCCCCTTCGCGCGCTGCGATCACCTTGACGTGGGTCGAGTGCCAGCGCGGCGTCATCAAATCGCGGTCACCCATGAAGTCGAGCGGATTCGGCAATCCTAGAAACGTTCCAAACGCCAGCCTGAGAATGCGGCCCGCCTCGTCGACTTCACTCTCTTTGAGTAGACTAACCTTGATCGGCTGATTCGTTGGCATTTGCGTTACGCCTCCTGTGTTGGCACGCAATCTTCTTCGACAACCCATTTCTTAGATTAGCCGGACCACTAAGTCTAGCCGATCAAGAGCGGATTGCTCCTGAATAACCGCCAAGTGGGAACATACCCATCCTTGGTGCATTCTGGGGTTAGGTGACACTTGCCGTTTTACCGACCGGAACCTAAAAAATTCTCCCCTCCCTCCAATTGACAAATGACTCGATCTGCTACCATCATCGCGGTTAGATATCATCCGGCCGACAACACAGAGATAGACATGGCGCTCTTCATTATGACGGCAAGTGCCGTGCTCCTCTGCCGGATCGCCAGTCCAATGAACCAGAGGTACTCGAGCCCTTTGAATTTACTTTGCGGATTTTGTGGCGGATGCGAGCCGCCATTTGCGCGAGGTTGATCAATGTGCAAAATTTCGAGATGCCGGCAAAAGGGGTGAAAAATGGAGAACAACGATACAGGACCCGCACAGTCTCATTTGACCCGGAGGAGATTGCTTGAATCAGCGGGAATCGTAGGAGCGGGAATGTTGGTTCAGAAAGCCAAGGCTGCCGGGCAGACGGCCGCCGCAGAAAGCATCCCTGGGCTCAGGATTACCTCCGTCAAAGCCACGGTGCATAATGTGCCGGTCAAGGTCCCGCTCTTGGAAAAGGAGTTGAAGACGCAGGTTGTTTTCGTCGAAATCAACACCGACCAGGGGATCACCGGATACGGGTTGACCGGCGATCTTCAGAGCTTTGGCGTCCGTGAATTCATCAATCGTCAGCTCGCACCTTTCCTCAAAGGCAGGAACGCGCTGGAAACCGAAGCGCGATGGCAGGAGATGTTTCTGACGTTCAACCCGCGTTACCAGACTGGAGCGTGGAGCTCGGCAGTCAGCGCTGTAGATATCGCGCTCTGGGACATCAAAGGCAAGCACTACAAGGAACCGGTGTGGCGTCTTCTGGGCGGGGCAAAGAAGAAAGTACCTGCTTATATCACCTTCGGGCTTCTGGATTTTGACCGCGACCAACTGGTCGAGATGGCGCGCCGTTTTCGTACCGATGGGCATGACAAATTCAAGATGGTGGTCGCTATTAACGACGGCGAAAACGTGGCGGAGGACACCGAACGGGTGAAAGCGGTTCGCGAAGCCATCGGCGGAAAGCCGGATCTGATGATCGACGCCAATTACCTGTTCTCTATGAATCGCGCACTGGAGCTGGCCAAACGGGTGGAGCCGTACAACATTACCTGGTTTGAAGAGCCTCTTTTCGGAAACGATGCAAGGCTTTTAGCACAGTTGCGCCAGCGGTGCTCGGTTCCGATCTCAGCCGGTCAAAATGAGGGCTCTCGCTTCCGGCATCTCGAACTCCTTCAACACGGGTCGGTTGACATCCTGCAACCCAATGTCTGCTATGTCGGTGGATACACCGAAGGAATGAAAGTGGCTGCGCTGGCGCAGGGCTTCAACATCCTGGTGGCCGACGGCGGCGGTTGGCCCCACCATAATATGCATCTTCAGGCCGCTGCCTCGAACGGATGGAGAGTTGAGTTCCACTATCTCATGTGGATGACCGGCAACATCCTCTACAAAAATCCTCCACAACCGGAAAAGGGCTTCGTAACGCTAACCGAAGAGCCCGGACTTGGCCTGGAACCCAAAAGCGACGCATTGCAGGAATATCTGGAGGGTTAGGCAGCGTGTTACTTTTGCAACGGACTGGAGTTTGCAGTCGCTCAATTTGCGAATAACCGCCACGACAAGTTCTTCGGCACCGCTTCGCTGTGCTCGATGGACGGACGGATTTGTGGCTATGCTTGGATCACCGGCGATGCGGAAGTAACCCCGAAAATGGCGTTCTACCCGAATCGGCGATCCAACCACTACTCCATTTCCTAACCCTGGGGCGTTTTACAGGCATGCGATCCAGAAATCCCTCTGCTGAATTCGTGAATACATCCTGCTAGTGACAGCCTCGTAGAATTACGAGCCAGAGGAACAAAAGGATGAACGAGCCGAAAATACCAATAACCAGGGTTGGGTTTCGATTGCTGGATGTGGTTGAGAGAGCATGCTTATGGTCATGGGGCGCGTCGGGATCATAACGAATGGGGAATAGATGGCCCTGTGGCATGGGCTTGGCTGACCTAAGCTCGCCGCTATGGAACTCTCCGTTGGCAAAATAGCTGTAGTGGATGAGGAAGTGCTTGCGGGTGGGGATGCCGAAGGCAAGCGCTCGGCCTGCACCGACGTCATACTTGCATTCGGTGACTGTGGCGAGAACTTCGGGCCATCCGGATTGGTCGGCACTAAGGCTTGGCTTCAAGTAATCAGCAGCACGAACCGCCTCACGATTGTATATCGACGTATGATTCGCCAGCTGCAGGAGGCAGCGCCACACCCAAGATTGCATACCCGACAGCCTCGCTCGTTATGGCAAGGTTGACGGTGTTCTTTCGCTCGATGTCCCGCTGACATCCTCCCCAGCCGATTCAGGCATGCCGAATCAAGTTTCTTTCAAAGAATCTAGCGAAGCCTTGATCCGAATGATCGTTCAAATCAGCGAGAAAGCCGCTGCATTGGGTTCCGGTTGAATTACCGCCCATTCGTAAATAACTCTCCGGCTATTAGTCGCGTCGATATTAGCTGCGGAATAATTTCCGGATCGCCGACCACACACCCGGAACAATTCTCAAGCTCGCGGTGTCAAATGAGATAGACGCGCTTATCAGCCAAAATCAGCGAATCTTGGCAATTCAGAAACAGGAAGCCCGAAATGAATAGCCGGTTGTGCCTGCGATTTTTTCTGGCAGCGATTCTGACCCTATCAATTGCATATGCCCTTCTCGCGATAATTGTGCGCGTGCGTGAGTCTGCAGTCCGATCACGCTCAGAAGCTCTGTACTCGCAGTTTCTGAAGCTCCATGTTGGGCAGACGACCAAGGCTGATATCGACACATTGCGAAAGAAGTTTGCGGGTTCTTTAGCTGAAAACGTGGACTGCGGAAAAACCGAATGCTCATACTCGATCGGCAGCTTATGGGGCTATTCGCGATGGTTTCTGCTGACGCGACTTGCCCATGATCATCAGCCATCTTCACAACTCACGCTCTCAACAAATGGAGATCTGTTATCAGAAGCGTCGTTTTCAGTTGGTGTTGTGATTCCCAAGGGATACGGCACACGCGAAGAACGGAAGTGGCTAAGTGACCCAAATTACGTGCCGTATTCCTCGGGGCAATACCAGCTTTTTGGTCGTGTTTCGCTCGTCAGCAATCTTCCTGATACGCGAGGAAAAGCAAATCAAAACTATCGAGTATGGGGTCCGTCAGGTTGTTTCAATTGCCTAGCGATCTGGGTTGATGCGCTCCCAAGTTTGATTCCTGGAAGACGAGCGCAGGTCTTCGATATCAATTTCAACTGCATGACTCGATGGTCAATGTGCACTGACAAAGAGGACATCATGCCAACCGCAGGACGAGAAATGGCGCAAGAGTATCCGTCCGCAGATTGATGGCCCAAGAATGGGTACATGATCCATTTCGGCTTACGGGTGTGTGACCGGCTATGGAGAAATTACTACTTGTGTAACAGACGGGAAAATTGTTGTCTGAAGAGTAATTTCTCGTTGGCCGACCATCCGACAGCGATTGATCATTACCACTCAAGTTGCTTCGGATCGTGCGAGAATTCTTCTGCGAACACGGAAGGCAGGTACAGAGTGATTGCGACGGAACTTGTTGGATTCTCCGGATTATCTTTGGAGAAATGGTAGATGAACGCCCGAAACATGTATCCTCTCGCAGCGATGCTGATGTTTTTCATCTGCGCAGCCGGGGCCGGACAAAGCGAGCCTCCCGATGCAAGCAAAGAATGGCCGGTACCGCACAGTTCGAGTTGTAAAACTACGGACTATCCACTCCCTGGTCTCACGCCTTATGTGAACAAAGTTGACGGGTTTCAATTCAAGTATCCTTCCGCACTGAAGACAGAGGGCTCCTCGCTCGAGTTCGAAAACTGGACCTGCGTTAATTTCTTCCATGCTGATGAGAGCATCAGCATGGAAGTCACCTTGCCTGCTCTTTATCAAGAGCCATTTCAAGCTCGGGGTCGGGGCGTGTCTGTTGACACACGAATTTTCAACCAGTTGAAGTGGATGAGTTATTCCGCTCCCGGGTGGGCAACAGACTGCACGTTTTGGAAACGCGAGCAGGTGTGCATTCAAGGGGGCGCAGTTCCTTCACACGGGCCGCTTTCAGATGAAATCGTGAAGGCGATGCGCGAGATTGAATCGACCTTTGTCTTCTCGATCTCAGATCGAATGGATTCCAAGATCGCCAAAGTGAAAGTCGGGGACCGGTTTGGAAATTTGAGAGTGAGCCGCGTTGTCACACGGGAGATGGCCGAACGTAACCCACGAAGATCTTATGCCGGCTCTCATGTGTCCTATGGGGAAATTGATTTCATCGGTTCCGTCTCCATGAAGGGTGGCCTGGAAGACTTTCGGACAATGAATTCGGGACCGGATTGGCTATTTTCGCCCGACGCTGAGATTAGCTCATTGTTGTCCTGCAATCTTTGCAAAGACTTACCCTTCCACGTTGAATTCACGAATGACGATTTCGGAGTCGAACAAAATGGTCGCGTTCGATCTCGACGATTTGGGCCGATATCGTATTCGTACGCCGCGAATTTCTCAGTTGTTGTGAACAACATCTCCGTGATTTTTTCTCCGGGAAGAAGCCCTTCTGTAGTGAGAGCAAACCTGGTAAGCATTGTCGAGAGTCATTGAACGGAGGCGCGGCTGAGTGCTGTTCTGGCCCTCAAGAGCGCTTCGCTGGGACGGCGTCCCGTCGGCATGGCACCGCCATGCAACACTCAAGCAGCGATCCACCATTTGGTGGGCTGGCGTGATCGTATCAACAGTTCCGAGCGGTTTACCGGCTAAGGTCGAAATGAACCATTTTGGACCGGATTCCGCCATTTAGACGCTTGCCCTCGGCCCAGAATCAGAGGTGGCGTGGAGTTGAGACCCTTTCCCGAACAGTTGCACCTTCAGCGAAATCGATGAAAGCGGGTGGTGACAGAGCGGAAACTCCGGCGTCGTAAAGTAGATTTGTTGGAGATGGGCGTGCGTAGAGTTCAGGCTGTGTTCGTCTTTATTGTTATGGTTTCCCTGATTCCGGTTCGCGCTCAGGACAAAACGAGGTCGGGTGCAGGATCGACTAGCGTTGCTACGTCGCCCTCTCAGAACTCATCTAGCAACGCTGAATCGTATCGCCTCAGTCTTCCGGTCAACGAAATCGAACTGACTTTCCGAGTATTTGATAGGGACGGTGCACCCGTTCTTCATTTGGCTTCGCCGGACTTACGTCTTTGGGACGACGGTAAGCGCCAGAGCCGCCTCGTGATGCTGGATTCATATGAGAACCTCCCGATTCGCGCGGGGTTCCTCATGGATTCGAGCGCATCGATGTCTATGCATTTCAATGATGATCGAGCCATCATTCAAATCTATGCGAACGGTATGTTTCGTAAGGGAGTTGATCGTGGGTTCCTGATGGAGTTCGATTCTCTGACCGTGCTGCACCAGGATTGGACGGGAATCCCATCCGATCTGTTCGCGAATGCCAAGAGCAAAGCCCGAAGACCGCCAGGCCACCTACCCCTTACGTCGATATACGACTCCCTCTACACCGCCTGCCATGATCAGTGGTCACAGGACCGCGGAACGATGACGGGGAATTTCCTCCTCTTGTTCAGCGACGGCGAAGACGACGACAGTCACGCATATATGAGCGAAGCTGTCGACATGTGCCAGCGAAGGCGTGTGACGATCTACGCCATCACGTTTGATCGTAAGTCTCCTTTCTCAGATGGGCAGAGGAATCTGGAGGAACTCACGAGCGAAACGGGTGGACGTGTATTCTTTGCGCCGACCGGGAACGATCTTATCGAAGCTCTTCAAACCATCGAAGCCGAACAAAGAAATCAATACCGTCTTGTCTACAGGCCGTCTGATTTCAAGGCGGATGGCAAATTCCACCACGTCAAATTGCAATGTGCGACGAAAGGAACGAAGACGATATCTCGCTCAGGTTATTACGCTTTCGCGCGACCCTAGTGCAAGCACTTCTGAAACCTATCTGTCGGCTTGTGACTCCGAATCACCGTCGTCTTGTAGGTAGTGCCTGGATCACCGGCAAACAAGACATTGATGGATTTTGGCCAGGTTCACAGTTGCCGACCTCACAGCTAGAACCATGGGACCAGTTCGCCTTTGAACGGGAAAACGCCTTCCGCACCCGCTTCAATGACTTTCGATGATTTGCGGCACGATTATTTTGCGCTGCTGTGAGCGGGAACTGAACCTGGGGATTCTTCGCCGATTGGCTGCAGTTTCAGATTTGGCCACTGCGTCGGTATCTGTTCGATTTTCGCATTTGGCCATTGCGTTGGAATCGGGCCGCCTTTTGGATGCGGCCGAAGAACAAGCGGAGTTCGTGAAAAAGGACTCTCATTGCGTGCAAAGAGCTCGACGTGCGATTTCAAATCCGTACAGGACGCGTTGAAAAGATGGTCCAAATCAATCGGCACACTCACCTGATTCTGGGTTGCGTTCAGGTCAGGGCAATCGAAACTTTTGAACGTGGGCTTCGCTACAGTCTTACCCGGCTGACCATTGCTGAAATCGAACGGCAACTGGAGAATGAACACCTTACCGGGAACTTGTGGACTTCCGAATGGAGTCGCCGTCGATTGGCAGAAGACCGCGGTGCTCTGGAACAAAAGAACTGCGAAAAGCATGAGACGGTTCATTAGACACCCCTCGATCCCGATGCTTCTTGTCGGTTTTGAGTATAGCGCGCACGCTAGATTACGTCGATCCATCTCAAATCCGCTCCTCTAACCCTAAAGCGCGCGGTCATTCGCGAATGTCGCAATGGGACTCCTCTGAATCGTTGGCGAGTGGCTGGCCATCGTGACCTTTGACAGAGTTTCGTCGGAGCCGTAAAGATGTGACTTGTGGTTTGACTGAAGTGATGGTGCGGAGAGAATCTCATGGAGTTGTTGCGGTACGACCCGCTCGAGCATATCGATTCGGACGCTTGGCAGGAGCTCGATGAATCCGAGCGCAAACAATTGGTCGTCCGATACCACCGTCGAGTGCGAATTCGGCTTCCAAACGAGACTGCTCACGCTTTAATCCACGTGATGGTCGAAAACCAGCTGGCACTTGGAGATGCATATCCGGTCAAGGCCGTACTTGTTCGCTTGATGAACGAAGGGCTCGACCGTCATGAAGCCATCCATGCCATCGGTGCGGTCCTATCTGAAACATTCTTCACTGCAATGCATGGTGAAGAAATTGATGGCGACCTCAACGCGAGGTACTTGGAGAAGCTCAAGATTTTATCTGCGGAGTCTTGGCGGAAGCAGTTGCTATAACCGCTCGTCGTTCACTATCCGGCTGCAACCAAGGATAGGGACTTTACCAGCTTTGACTCCAAAAGTTCAGAAATGCATGTGTGACCGGCAAACGTCGAAATGAACTGTTTCGGGTCAAGTTCGGCCATTTGGACCGTTGCAGACTACTAGCCCGGAACCTTTAGAGACCGGGGGCACGCGGCAGGCGAGACTGAGCTACTTGACCGCCGTCGAACGCAAGGTTTTTAGATTACTTGCTGAAGCTGGGTAGTTCGACGCGGCGCGCGATGTGATCGTTGATCCAATGAGAGTCCCACCACTCTTTGGGGTCGATCTGGACTCCATCGAGTTGCATGGCGAAGTGGACGTGGTCGCCGCCTGCCATGCCGGTCATGCCGCTCAAGCCCATAATCTGGCTGCGCTTGACCATATCGCCCTCGTGCACATCAATGCGGCTCAGGTGGCCATAGATGGTTTGCAATCCATACCCGTGGTCAACAACGATGCAGTTGCCGTAGATGCCGAGAGGCGCGGCCCAAACGACACGCCCATCATTCGAAGCCTCGACGCCGACGTGCTGAGTAACGGCGAGATCGTAGCCGAGGTGGACCTGCGCGTCGATATTGTTGCCGTGGTATATGTAGGTGCGCTTATCGGCGAAAGTGGCCTCTGCTTGTGAGTGAGACTGCCGGGTGAATGGCTGCGACCAGAGGAAGTGGTCGGCGGTCTTGAGACGAAGGTCGGCAAGCGTCTTATTGTTGGCCTTGCGCATTTCGGTATTGACCTTGACGAAACGTGCGACCGGATCGCCAGTTCCATTGGGATCAAGCTCGCCAAGGACCTTTTGCATGAATTGATCAGAAACCTGGATTTGGTGCTCGGTGTAGACGGGCTGCTCTTTTTTGGGGAAGACCACAGTAATCGGCGTGGTCACGTCATTGCCTGCACCATTGGTGGCATAGACGAGGGGAACGGTACCCGCAGGCATGTTCCACGCGAAGGCGAATAAGGAAAAGTGCCCAGGCTTGCCACCGGGCATGGGCCACGCACGAAAGATCTGGTCGCCGACGCGGACGCCGGCCGAGGTGTAGGAGCCCGTAATGTTCATGGTGGCAAGATCGGCCATGCCGAGATACAGGTAATGCTGATCTGAATCAGCACTGACCGAGGGAGGCTGGGTAACGACGTTGACATCGTGCTCGGAGCGGGCACCGGGGTGCAACAGGCCGGCGGATGTGGCTTCAACGATCAGTCGGGCAGGGCCGTCACGCAGTTGAGGCGTTGCCTTAACGCCGATGTTGAAGCTGAAGGCGGAGTCAGGCCCTTTGGTTGGATCGGAGGTCTGCCAGACCTGGTATTGAGCGCCATTCTGCTGGAGCGTGGCGGTAAGCTTGCTCACGCCGTGGGGATCGTGGACGTGAACGGTTACGGGTGTAGTCTGGCCGATGGTGGTTAGAGAATTGGATATTTCAACGGACGGTTTGCTGCAACCGGCGAGGAGGAGGAAAATCACTGACGAGAACGGGAAGGACATCGTAACG
>Ga0265325_10000073_pt1 | contig 70109 bp, 73 predicted proteins | sample 41420metaG_FD_202090 | JGI IMG/M metagenome (GOLD analysis project Ga0265325, IMG submission 202090) | Rhizosphere microbial communities from Carex aquatilis grown in University of Washington, Seatle, WA, United States - 4-14-20 metaG | ecosystem: Host-associated > Plants > Roots > Rhizosphere...
TCCGCCCGGGCGGCGAGATCATCCTCGTCAATCATATCGGGGCGGAGCAGGGCGCACGCCGCGTGTTCGAGATTTGCTTTGCGCCGATCGCGCGCCGGCTCGGCTGGCGGCCGGAATTCCGCTTTGGTCGCCTGAGCGCATGGGCCGAACACCATGGCGGTGTCCGGTTAGTCGAGCACAAGCCGATGCCGCCGCTGGGGCATTTCTCCCTGATCCGCTTTGAACGGCTGCGCACGCCGTAAGACGGAACTCTCGCTCACGCCAAGCCGTTGTCTGGTCGCGCTGCAAGACGCGTGCGCAACAAGGGAGCGTGCGATGGTGCGAAATATCCGCATTCTTGGCCTGGCGATGACGGCGCTGCTGCTGCCGGCGGTGACGTTGGCGCAGGCTCCGCCACAAACAAAAATGCCGGTTGCACCCAAGACCGAACAACTCGACCCCGATGCCTGCACGCATTCGGACACGCAGAGCACCGTGGGGAAGGGTGGCGAGGCCGACGCGCAGCGGCAGGATGGAAAGGGCAACCTCAGTGACAAGCTTGCCCGCTCCGGCGGCGTGATCTGCCCACCCGAACACATGGATTCCGAGATCAAGCAACCGACCCCGCCGGGCGGCAATATGCCGGTCATCGCTCCGCCGGGCAGCCCTGGCGGCGACCCATCGGTTCAGCCGAAGTAACAGTCAGGGAAGGGCTTTTTCGGCCGATTGCTTGACAGTGTTTGCGGGCCCTCCCTATATCGCGCTCGTTCCGGCACGTTGTTTCGGAATGGCGGGGTAGCTCAGCTGGTTAGAGCAGCGGAATCATAATCCGGAGGTCGGGGGTTCGAGTCCCTCCCCCGCTACCAAATCCGATCTCCGGCGATCGATGATGATTTGGATGGTTTTTAGACAATAATCGTCATTTTTTGACGTCGTTACGAACCCATCACAAGCGTGTCAGGCATCGTTCATCCGGTAATTCGAGGTTGCCCATGCCACCATGCGATGGAACAATTGCACCCATAGATCGTCGTAATCCGTACGTACATCGACTGCCGAAGCCCTTTGTATAGTCACGGAGGCTCCCTCATGGCGCGTACCGCAATGTCGTCGGCTCCACGCGGTGGGCCGGCGCCGAGGGCGCAAAGGTCGGTCGACGAGGCGCGTCGCGCCTGGGTGCAGGCATTCCGGAGCGTGCGGGCCGAGACCGAAGCCCGCGCAGCTCATCTGTCGGCCGAAGACCAAATCGTGCAGTCGATGGCCGACGCAAGCCCGACGAAATGGCATCGCGCGCACGTCACCTGGTTCTTCGAACAGTTCCTGCTTGGGCCCCACGACCCGTCGTACAAGATATTCGACCAGCGCTTTCCCTTTCTGTTTAATTCGTACTACGTCGCCGCCGGTCCGCGGCACGCACGGCCACAACGCGGCCTGATCACGCGGCCCAATGGCGAGGACGTTACGGCCTATCGCGCGCATGTCGACGCGGCGGTTGAGCGGCTGATCGAACAGGTCTCGTCGGCTGAAGCCGCGCGCGTTTTCGAAATTGTCGAAATTGGCTTGCATCACGAGCAGCAGCATCAGGAACTGCTCGTCACCGACATCCTGCACGCTTTTGCGCAGAACCCCACCAATCCCGTCTACGATGAACAGTGGCAGGCACCGCGTCCCACGCAAGGTCCGCGCGGCTATGTTGACGTGCCCGCGGGCATTCATGCGGTGGGCGCGGACGGCAATAGTTTTTGCTTCGACAACGAGACTCCACGTCATGACGAACTCATTCCGCATGTGCGGATGGCCCGTCACCTCGTTACCAATGCGGAATGGCTCGAATTCATTGCGGACGGCGGCTACGCGACGCCCGCACTCTGGCTCTCGGATGGCTGGACGACGGTGCAGGCGGAGGATTGGCAGGCGCCCGGCTATTGGCGGCAGAAGGACGGCGTGTGGCATGTCATGACGTTGGCGGGCTTGAAACCCGTCGACCCGTCTGCGCCGGTCATGCACATCAGCTATTTTGAAGCCGAGGCATTCGCGCGCTTTGCAGGCAAGCACCTTCCAAGCGAGGCGGAGTGGGAAGTGGCGGCGCACGCGGGCGTGATCGCGGATGCATTCGGCGTCACTTGGCAATGGACGCGCAGTGCCTATCTACCGTATCCGGGCTACCGCGCCGCTGAAGGCGCACTCGGCGAATACAACGGCAAGTTCATGGTCAGCCAGATGGTGTTGCGCGGCTCTTCGTTGGCAACGCCGGAGGGGCATGAACGCCTGAGTTATCGCAATTTCTTCTATCCACCCGCGCGCTGGCAATTCACCGGCCTGCGTATGGCTGAATTCTGCGCATGATCCCGAAAAGTGGGAACCGGTTTTCGGAAAAGATCATGCGCGAGGTTAAAGTTTGAAAGGCGTCACTATGGTCGCAGCCGTCGCGCGCAAGCATCTTCCGCAGCAAAGCGCTGACACATCGGCATTCAAGGCTGATGTGCTTGAAGGATTGCGCGCCAGTCCCAAGCAGGTGCCGGCGAAATATTTTTACGACGCTGCCGGCTCGCATTTGTTCGAGCGCATTACCGAACTTCCGGAGTACTATCCAACGCGCTGCGAAATGAAAACACTGCGCGAGCATGCCGCCGACATTGCGAAGCTGATCCCGCAAAGTGCTGCGCTGGTGGAGTTTGGCAGCGGATCCAGCAAGAAAGCGCGCATTCTTCTTCGCGCAGCACCGAAGCTGGCGGCGTATGTGCCGGTCGATATTTGCGGCGAAATGATCGAGCAGGAAGCAATCGAATTGCGCGCCGACTTCCCGCAACTCAAGGTGCTGCCGGTCACCGCTGATATCTGCAAGCCATTCGACTTGCCTGAGGAAGCCAAACAGGCGCCGGCACGTATCGGATTTTTTCCGGGATCGACAATCGGAAATTTCGAGCCACACGAAGCTTCGGCTTTCCTGCGCAACGCCGCAGATATCCTTGGCTCCGGTTCGAAACTGATTGTCGGCGTCGACCTGATCAAGCCGATCGACGTACTCAACGCTGCTTATAACGACGCCGCAGGCGTCACCGCCAAATTCAATCTCAATTTACTCACACGCATCAACCGTGAGCTTGGTGGTACCTTCCGCCTCAATACGTTTGAACACCACGCTTTCTATAATCGCGAGCGGCATCGCATCGAGATGCACCTTGCCAGTCTGAAGCGGCAAAAAGTAAAAGTCGCCGGCGAAACGGTCGACTTCCGCGCTGGCGAGACCATCCACACCGAAAACAGCTACAAATACAGCGTCGAATCCCTCGCGGCGCTTGCGCGTGGGGTTGGCTGGATACCGGCCGGGTCGTGGACGGATGCCGACAAATATTTCTCCATCCAGGCATTCACCTTCACCGGGTGACTTGGCTGAATTCATGCGCTAAGCCTTGCGCCGCCCCGCCGCAGCCCGGTGGGGCGCAATCCGTTTAAGCAAGGCAGGATTCATGAAAATTGTCGGTTTTGAAGCCAATGGCGGCACGCGTCTCGGCGTCGTCGACGGTGACACTGTCGTAGATCTGCAGGCGGTTGATGCAAACGTTCCCGCCGATCTCGGTGAGGTTTTGCGCCGGAACAATGGCGATCTCAAATCGCTCGGTGATCTCGTCAAAAAGGCGCCAGCCTCAGCGCGACGCCCGTTGGCCGGCCTGAAATTTGCGCTGCCGGTGGTTCGTCCGGGAAAAATAGTTTGCCTCGGATTGAATTATCTCGATCATGTCAAGGAAGGCCCGCAGAAGGACAACATCCCGAAATTCCAGTCGATCTTTTTCCGCATGCTGACGTCGCTCACGCCGCATCTTCAGCCGCTGATACGGCCGAAGAAATCCATCCAGCTCGATTACGAAGGTGAGATGGTTGTGATCATCGGCAAGCGCGCCAAGCATCTGACACTTGAGAAGGCGACAGACTGCGTTGCCGGCTACTCGTGCGGCAACGAGGGATCGGTCCGCGAGTATCAGCGCCACACCACTCAGTGGGGAATGGGCAAGAATTTCGACCGTACCGGCAGCATCGGCCCCTGGATGGTGACGGCTGACGAGTTGCCGCGCGGCGGCAAGGGCCTCAAGATCGAGACGCGGCTGAACGGTAAAGTGATGCAATCATCCAATACGGATCTCCTGATGTTTCCGGTGGCGGAGTCGCTGGTCTATCTGACGGAGGGTATCACCCTGGAGCCTGGCGATATCTTGTTCACCGGTACGCCATCAGGGGTCGGTCACGCGCGCAAACCGGAACCAGTCTGGATGAAAGCGGGCGACACATGCGAGATCGAAGTTGAAGGTGTCGGTGTCCTGCGCAATCCGATTGAAGATGAAAAATGAGGGAGCTGACGCACCCCGTGGGGGAGGTGCGTCATGCCCAAAACAAAGAGTGGGAGGCTCGTCATGAAGCGCTTTAGCCTTGCGGCGGCCCTGGCGGCCGGATTTTTTATCAGCATCGCAATACCGGCATTCGCCGAATGGCCGGCGGACCGGCCGATCCGCGTCCTGGTGGGCTTTGGCGCCGGCGGGGGTACGGACATTGTCTCCCGCATCATCGCGCAGCCGCTTTCGGAACTGCTGAAGCAGACGGTTGTTGTCGAGAACAAAGTCGGCGCCGGCGGCACGCTCGCTGCCGAAGCCGTGGCCCACGCCGACAAGGATGGCTACACCGCGCTGATGACCAGCCCCGCCCACACCGTATCTGCGGCAATGCTCAAGTCGATCCGCTACGACGCGGTCAAGGACTTCGCGCCGGTCTCCTGGGTTGCCGACAGCGCCTTCGTCATTGTCGCTCGCAAGAATTTTCCAGCCGACGACATCAAGGGTTTGATCGCGCTCGCCAAGGCCTCGCCCGGTAAGCTCAACTTTGCCGATGTCGGCGTTGGCTCGACCCAGAACTTCGCCGGCGAGTTGATGCGCCAGATGGCCGGCATCGACGTGAAGCACATTCCCTACAGCAACACGCCCGGCGTGGTCACCGGCTTGCTCTCTGGCGACGTCGACTACGGCGTCGAATTGGCGCATGCCGTCCGCGGCCAGGTGGAATCGGGCCAACTAAAGCTGCTCGCAGTCGGCTCGCCCGCGCGTTGGCCAACAATTCCCAATGTGCCGACGGTCGCCGAGTCCGGTGTGGCCGGCTATGCAGTGGTCGGGTGGTATGGCTGGCTCTATCCGGCCGGCACGCCGCAGGCGATTGTCGATAAAACCAACGCCGCAATCAAAGAGGTATTGTCGCGCCCCGATATCCGCGAGCAGCTGGAGAAGGTTGGCGCCGTGGTGCACACCTCGACGTCCGCCGAATTTGCGAAACATATCGCGGCCGAAGTCGATAAATGGAAATCTGTGCGCGAGAAGGCTGGCATTGCGCAGAGATAGTGCCTAAGTCCGTCGGACAGCAAAAGGTGAAGAGATAAAATGGCTGACAAGTTGAATATTCTGGTGATCTGCGGATCGCTTCGCAAAGGTTCGTACAATGCCGCGTTGACGCGCGCGTTGCCGGCTCTTGCTCCACCCGAGATCAATTTTGTGATGGCGCCCACGATCGGAACGCTGCCGCTCTATAACGCTGACGTTCAGGACTCGTCCGGCTTCCCCGCACCCGCGAACGATCTCGCGGCGGCAATCCGCGCCGCTGACGGCGTTCTGTTCGTGACGCCGGAATACAACTGGTCGATGCCAGGGGTTCTGAAAAATGCGATCGACTGGCTTTCGCGCATGAAGGAGCAGCCGTTCAACGAAAAGCCGGTGGCCATCCAGTCATGCTCGCAGGGTCCGCTCGGCGGTGCACGCATGCAATATCACTGGCGCATGTCGATGACGTTCCTGAGCGCCTTCATTTTCGGCACGCCGGAAATATTCGTCGGCAGTGCGGCGACGAAATTCGACAAAAACACGCTCGAGCTGACGGATCAGCCGACCAAGGACATCATCAAGAAGCAGTTGGCCGCTTTCGCGAAATTCATCACGCGCATGAAGGCGGGCGCCTGACTTTTTTGTCATCACCGGGCTTGTCCCGGTGATCTCGCTTAGTAGGGCACAGCTTTGCGTTGCTAAGCGGGATGGCCGGGACAAGCCCGGCCATGACGACTGGGAAAACTGACACTCTCTGGCTAGCCCGCCGCCTGCGCGCGTTTCGGGAAAAGCTGCGGACGCAGCTTCGGGTGGCTGGCCATCATCTTGGGTGCATAGGGCGCTTCGGCGCCAAGCTCCTCGGCCGCATGCCACGCCCAACGCGGATCCCACAGCGCCGCGCGGCCGATGCAGATAAGATCGGCCTTGCCCTGCGCCAGGATGTCTTCTGCCTGCTGGAAGCCCGCGATCAGCCCGACCGTCATGGTGGTGATGCCCGCTTCTTTCTTTACCTTTTCGGCGAAGGGCACCTGATAGCCGGCCGAGAGCGGAATTTTCTGCTGCGGTGAAAGCCCTCCGGTCGACACATCCATGTAGTCCAGGCCGCGTTTCTTAAGTTCTTTGGCGAGAACAACGGTTTCTTCGGGGGTCCAGCCGCCGTCGACCCAGTCGGTGGCGGAGACGCGCATGCCGATTGGCTTTTGTTCGGGCCATGCAGCGCGCACCGCTTCGTACATTTCGATCGCAAAGCGCATGCGGTTTTCGAGCGAGCCGCCGTACTCGTCGATGCGCTGATTGGAGATCGGCGACAGGAATTGATGAGCGAGATAGCCGTGCGCGGCGTGCAGTTCGACCACGTCATAGCCGATACGGTCGACGCGTTTTGCGGCCGCGGCAAATTCGCCGAGCACGCGCTTGATGTCATCTTTGGTCATCGCATGCGGCACGGCCCAGCCGGCGTCGTAGGGAATTGCGGACGGGGCTTCCGGCGTCCATGCGTCCGGCCCTTCAAGAATCGGTTTGCCGCCAGCAGCCGGCGGTGTGGTCGGGCCTTTTCGCCCGGCATGAGCAAGCTGCACGCCAAGCTTGGCGACGCCATATTGACGGCAGAAATCGTGCACGCGCTTGAGGGCGGCTTCGTTCTCATCCGAATACATGCCGGCGCATTTCGGCGAGATGCGGCCTTGCGGATTGACGTTGGTCATCTCGCACATCACGAGACCTGCGGCGCCGAGCGACATATTGCCGAGATGCATCAGGTGCCAGTCATTCGCTGAGCCGTTGTTGGAATTGTACTGGCACATTGGCGAGACCACGACCCGGTTGGGCAGGGTCAAGCCGCGCAAGGTGATCGGAGAGAACAGAACGCTAGCCATCGGAACGATTTCCTTTCAGTGCGAAGATTTCATTTTTAGGTTGCGCATGATCTTGTCCGAAAACCGGTTCCCAATTTTCGGGATCATGCGCCCGAGTGATAAGCGTGCATGGCGACCACCAGACAACTGATGGCCCAGAACACACAATATTCGATGCCGCCGATCACCCAGATCCAGCTCTTGGTAACCTTGTAAGTCGCGGCGGCCGCGACCAGCAGATGGATGAAGGCGATGAACGCGACATATTGCAGATAGATTCCGAAAAGCAAGCCAATGCAGAGCACGGTCTCGATTGCGCCGGAGATATACATCCAGGTGGCCGGCGGCTTGAAGCCGGCCTTGACGAAAAATTCGAGGGTGGCCGGGACCGTGATCTTGCCGATGATGTGAGGAATGAAAAAGAGGGCGCAAATGATGCGCAAGATATTGAATTCGTTGAGCAGGTTAAATTTGTCGGCAAGCGACATGGCGGCGGTCCCCCCGGTGGTTCTCTACACGGCAACCCCTTGAACGCAAAATCGCATGTCCTGCTGTGCGAGCCAATCCCCGGAGCCTGCGCCTACAGCTTCCGGCCTTTGAGCCAGGCTTCGCCTTTGGCGTAAAGCGCATCGAGCGGCGGCCCGTCGAGACCGGGCAATTCGTCCTTGATCTTGTAGCCAATCTTGCTTTGCAGATAGGCAAGGTGGCGATAGCCCTCGGGGAATTGCGCGAGCAGTGTCTTGTCGAGCGAAAGCCTGGCATCGGGTTCGACCGGATCGATGCGGTCTTTTTCATAGGCTAGCCGGCGGAGCACGATGCCCCATTTGCCTTTGCGCTTTTCCAGGAAATCGTAGAAGCGGCCACTGCAAACGACGTCGCACAAGACGCCCTCGACTTTTGCGCGCTGCGAGATCGTCATTTTTGTCTGCGCGATGGCACGCTTGCCTTTGATGTCGATGCTCATGCCGCCCAGCATGTGCATGATGCGAACCCCGCGGTCATAGCCTTCCTGACTGACGCGGATGAATTCCTCGTAGGAACCCTGAAACCAAGTCGCCCACATCTGGCCGTCCTTGTGCCAGACGGTGCGGAAGCGATCCCACATCCGGGCATCCCGCCAGAGAACCCAGTTTTCGATCAGTGCCCGGATGGCCAATTCATCGGCTGTAGTGCGCGGCACGGTAGCCTCCCTGTCATGGCCGGCCTTGTGCCGGCCATCTCGCTTAGGTAGGCACATTGCTGGCCTAAGCGAGATCGCCGGGTCAAGCCCGGCGATGACAAATTGAGGGATTCGAGCATGGCAAGACTTGCGGGAAAAACCGCAATCGTGACCGGCGGTGCGAAAGGCATCGGCCGGCACTACGCGCAGGCGTTGGCGGCCGAGGGTGCACGCGTGATGATCGCGGACATCGCCGACGGCCGCGAACTTGCCGAGGAAATAGCGGGACGCCACGGCACGAATTCGGTGGCGAGTATCAAGTTCGACGTCAGCGACGAGAAGGCGGTGAAGAGTCTGGTCGCGCAGACAATCGAACGCTTTGGTCAGATCGACGTGCTGGTGAACAATGCTGCGCTCTATTCGACGCTGAAGCCAAGAAATTTCAACGAGTGGGATACCGAAACCTGGGACAAGGTCATGGCGATCAATGTGCGCGGGCCCTGGTTGATGGTCCGCCATGTCGCACCGCACATGATGGCGCGGCGTACCGGCAAAATCATCAACATCGCCTCGGGGGCAGCTTACAAAGGCGTGCCGCGCATGCTGCCTTACGTGACGTCCAAGGGCGCGATGCTCGCCTTTACGCGCTCCTTGTCGCGCGAGTTGGGCGAATACGGCATCGCGGTCAATTCACTGTCGCCGGGTTATATCCTGAGCGACACCGGGCTCGAAAATGCCACTCATGTTGAGGAAGAGCGTGTGCCCGTGCGCAACAGCCGCGCCTTCAAGCGCGATGCCTATCCCGAAGACCTGCTCGGCGCGCTTGTTTTTCTGGCCTCAAGCGATAGCGATTTCGTGACTGGCCAATCGATCGTGGTGGACGGCGGGTCGGTCAATAACTAGCTGAAATTAGTTACATGGATCGAGTTGTTTCGCCTTGCCGCCGGATGCGGTATAGTAGTTGCAAATCTTACTAATTCCCCAAGGAGCCGCTGATGACACTCGCAATTTCCACGGAAACCCAACCGGGTTCGAAGCATAACGTGCAGGCGGCGCGGAAGGCCTATTACGACAAGATTGCCAAGTTCCACATGACACCGCTCTGGGAGGTTCTCAAGGACCTGGTGACGCCGGAGCCGAAATCCCAGCTGCAGCCGACGGCGTGGAAATTCAGCGACGTCAAGCGATTGATGCTTGAGGCCGGCGATGTGATCAGCGCGGAGGAGGCCGAGCGCCGTGTGCTCGTCCTGGAAAATCCCGGCGTGCCCGGCAAGTCGCGCATTACCAATTCGCTGTTTGCCGGCATCCAGTTGATTATGCCGGGCGAGATTGCCGACGTTCACCGTCACGTTTCGTCCGCCATCCGCTTTGTGCTGGAGGGCGAGGGCGCCTACACCGCGGTCGAGGGCGAGAAGACAGCGATGAAACACGGTGACTTCATCATCACCGCTAACTGGGCGCCGCATGACCACGGTAACCCGGGCAAGCAGCCGGTGATGTGGCTTGACGTTCTCGACATGCCGACAGTCAATCATTTCGAAACGTCGTTCGGTGAGCACTACGACGAGAAGATGCAGAAGACCAATCACGCCGACGGCGACTCGTTTGATCGCTATGCTTCCGGTGTGTTGCCGGACGGCGCGCCCGCACACCTCAACCGCTCTCCGGTGATCAATTATCCTTATGCCAAGATGCGGCCGATCCTGCAGCGGCTGAAAGATACCGGTGACGTCGACAAGCGCCACGGCGCGCGCATGCGTTACGCCAATCCCATCAACGGCGGACCGGTGCTGCCAACCATGGGTGCAAATCTTGCGCTGCTGCCGAAAGGGTTCAAAGGCGAGCCCTACCGCTCCACGGACGGCACTATCTTCGCGGTTGCAGAAGGGCAGGGCACGACCATTGTCGACGGAAAGTCCATTGAATGGGGCGTCAACGATGTGTTCGTGGTGCCGCCATGGAAACGCTACCAGCACACTGTGAGTGGCGCTGACGCGGTGCTGTTCTCGATCTCCGACCGGCCGGCGCAGGAAGCGCTCGGTATCTGGCGCGAAGGGAACTAGTTTCGCGGACGCCTATTCCTTCAAGTTGTCATGGCCGGGCATAGCCGTTCGAAGAACGGCGTCGCTACGCTCGCCTATGTCCCGGCCATCTCGCTTAGGAAGGCGTGGTGCCTACCCAAGCGAGATCACCGGGACAAGCCCGGTGATGACAGGTAGGAGTACGCGCGTGATCATGCCGCACTAGGCGCGATGGAGATTTTCCTATGCAGATGCAGCAATTGACGGCCGGCCGCGGCGCATTGACGGCGGTTCGAACGGGCGAAGGCCGCGACCTCGTGGTGCTGCATTCGCTGCTTGCCGATCGCCACGCTTTCGATCCCGTCTTGCCGGCGCTGGCTGCAAAAAATCGTGTCACGTTGATCAACCTTCCGGGATTTCACGGATCTCAGCCGGCGATGCTTGCGCTGATGGATGCCTATCTCGCAGTGATCGAGGATGGATTCGAAGAGTTCGGCATCGGCAAGGATTCGGTGCTGATGGGCAATGGCTTCGGCGGTACCGTTGCGCTCGCCTTCGCGCTTGCACACCCGGAGCGGATCTCCAAACTGGTGCTCAGCGATGCGGCTGCCGGATTCCCGCCACAGGGACGTGAGGCCTTTGCGGTGATGGCGGAAAAAGTCGCCGACGGTGGTCTCGGGAGCATTGCCGAGATTGCCGCCAAACGGGTCTTTTCGCCTGCCTATCTTGCGGCGCATCCGGAGAAAATCGAAGAACGAAAAAAAGTGCTGCTTGATATCGAACCGAAGGCATTCCAGGCTGCGTGCAAGATCCTGCAGGAAACCGACCTGGTGCCATTGCTGCACCATCTCAAGGTGCCGACTCTCGTCGTGTGTGGTGAATTCGACCAGGCAACGCCGCCCGCACTCAACAAGCAAATCGCGGAAAAGGTTGCCGGCGCGCGCTACATCGAATTGCCGGGTTGCGGCCATTGTCCGCCGCTCGAGCAGCCCGAGCAATTTCTGGCAGCGATCAAGGATTTCGTCGGCCTGTAGCAACAAACTCCGTTCATTCCCGCCTAAGCGGGAATCCGGAATGACTCGCGAGGCCGTTAATTTCTACTCTGGATCCCCGCTTTCGCGGGGACGAACGGAGTGGGTTAAGTCTCACTCCTTCCGGTCAAACCGACGGATCTCGACCTTTCCCCATACGCCATTCTGGTGAAATGGATCGGCGCGGTTGAATTTTTCGGCAGCCGCGCGATCGGGCGCGTCCAGAACCATCAGGCTGCCAACCGAACTCGCACCGTCGTCTGACACCAGTGGACCGCCGACAGTAATAGTGACTCCGTAATCCTTCGCACTCTTGAGATGAGCAACGTGCGCGCCGTGCACGGCCTTGCGCTTGTCGGCGGCATCAGGATTGTCGAGCGTGAAAACCGAAAACAACATTGTAATCTCCTGATCAGTCGAGTGCCGTGAGCACGGCATTGGCGATAGCGGCGGTGCCGTCCTTGCCGCCATATTCCATCGGCTTGATGCCACCAGCATAGGCCTTGTCCACGGCACGTTCGATCCGCTGGGCGGCGTCCGCCGCCGGTTGATGATCGTGCTTGTCGGCCAGCCAGTCGAGCATCATGGCTGCCGACAATATCATTGCCGTCGGATTGGCCTTGCCTTGACCCATGATATCCGGCGCCGTGCCGTGGCACGGCTGGAACACAGCGTGTTTGTCGCCGATATCCGCCGATGGCGCGATCCCGAGGCCGCCAATCAGTCCTGCGGCGAGGTCGGAGAGAATATCGCCGAACATGTTCTCCATGACCATTACGTCGAAGTCCCACGGCTTTTTCACCATCAGCGCTGCGCACGCGTCGACATAGAGCAGGTCGGTCTTTACGTCGGGGAATTTGGCCTTGCGTTCTGCAAAGATGTCGCGCTGCCAGTTGAAGGCCTTGAACACATTGGCCTTGTCCACCAGCGTAAGCTGGCCGGGGCGGCCACGCTTCTTACGCCGTTGAGTCAGCTTGAGTGAAAAGTCGAAAAGCCGCTCTGTCGTCTTGCGGGTGACGACGAGTGTCTCACGCGCGTCGTCATGGGTGGTGACGCCCTTGCCCATGGACGCGAACAGGCCTTCGGTCGACTCGCGGATCAATACGAAGTCGATGCCTTTCTCCTGAGCGCCGACAATCGGGCTCGGTACGCCCGGGACCAGCCGTGCCGGCCGCACGCCGGCATAGAGGTCAAAGATAAATCGCAATTCGACTTGCGGCATGATCTCGGTGTTGTCCGGGTAACGCACACTGGGCAGCCCACAGGCACCGAGCAAAATAGCGTCGGCCTCCTCGCAAAGCTTGATGGTCGCCTGCGACATCGATTTGCCGGTCGCTTTATAGTGCTCGGCGCCGGCTTGTGCTTCCGTGAAGCGGAAATTGAGGCTCGGCGTGGTGGTCTCGATCCGGCGCAGGATGTCCAAGGTCGGCGCCATCACCTCATGGCCGATGCCGTCGCCCGGCAGAACAGCGATATGAAAGGCGGTGTTGGCGGCCATGATTTGTTTCCCGCGAGAGCGTGCGCTAATGAATATGGAATAAGCGGTGACCGCAAGACACCCTCCGTTCATTCCCGCGAAAGCGGGAATCCAGGGATGCGAATGCAGAATTTGCCGCTCCTGGGTCCCCGCTTTCACGGGGACGAACGGGAGGGAGCGGCATGGAGATCGAATGTATGCCTCGTTTCGCTGCCAATCTCGGCTATCTCTTCACTGAGCGCCCGCTGCTCGAAAGGATCGATGCAGCAGCCGCTGCAGGCTTCAAGGCCATCGAGCTGCAATTCCCTTACGATGTCCCTGCTTCGGCGGTGAAGGCTGCAATCGAGAAAAACAAGCTCACGATCCTCGGTCTCAACACACCGCCGGGCGCGCGCGACGGTGAATTCGGTCTTGCGGCCGTTCCAGGCCGCGAAAAGGATTGGCAAGGATTGTTCGCGCGCGCTCTCGAGTACGCGAGCGCCATTGGAGCAAGCGCGATCCATTGCCTTGCCGGAAAGGTTGCGCCCGAGCAGCGCCCGGCTGCGGACCGGGTGTTCGCCGATAATCTGGCAGCAGCTGCCGGACTTGCGGCGGCGAAAAACATCACGTTGTTGATCGAGCCGATCAACGGACGTGACCGGCCGAATTATTTCCTCAATCACGTCGAGCACGCAGCCGACATCATCGGAAAGATCGGGAAGTCCAATATCAGGATGCAGTTCGATTTTTATCACGTGCAGATTGTCGGCGGCGACCTGATCTATCGCCTTGAAAAATTTTTGCCGGTCATCGGACATCTACAATGCGCCGCTGTGCCATCGCGTCACGAGCCCGACGAAGGTGAGGTGAACTTCCCGGCGGTCTTCGAAGCGGTGGACCGCGTCGGCTTCAAGGGCTGGATCGGTGCGGAGTATCGGCCGCGCGGGCGAACCGAGGATGGTTTGGGCTGGGCGCGCAACTATGGCGTGGTTCCCGCCCGTTAACGGCCGCTTAGGCATCAAACTTCTTGAAAACTCACGCTTTTTGGCTTTGCGCCCCGCCTCGCCGTTGCTAGATTGGCAATATGTGGGGACGCAAAAAAACGGACTCGGAAGTGGCGGAAACGCAAAATCCGCTGAAGGATGCTGTGCGCGAGGCCCGCATCGAAGCGGCCGAGCGCTCCGGCGTCGTGGTCGATCTGCGCGACGCCGATGTCGCACGCCTCGAACTGCTCAATGAGACCCTCGACCCGCTGTTCAAGAATATTCCCGGCGACGTCGAGTTGTTCGATCGGGGTATCAGCCGCGGGGATATTCCACGGCTGTGGGTCGATGTTGTCGCGCATGTCGAGATGGGTCGTGACAAACGGCAATACCGTTTCGTCCAGGACACCCGCTACGGCCGTGTGGTCCTCGCGGAATCGTACGAGGTGCCGGTGCTGGCGGACGCGATCAAACGCTACGTGGCGCGTCGGCTGGTCGAGCGGGAGAGGGCGCTCGCCGACGATGCCGGACGCGGCAGCGTGCATTTGATGTCCCGGCACGAGCGGCACCGCGGACGCTGGCGGGCCGTTCGCACTTTCGTGCTTGGTGTTGTCGCCGGCGCGGTTGCGCTGATTGCGCTTGCCATGCTGGCCAATCCGCATCCCTAGCCGAGCAGCATGAAACGCTTTTGTTGCGAAACCTCACCCGAGGGAGTGACGCCGCGCGAAATCAACTCGCATCGCCAGGCGCCGCGCGCGCCTTCGACCTGGTAGAGATTGTAGGCCGCGCTGTCCTTGTCGCTGCCTGGCCTGGCTGAGGCCGACGGTACGCCGACCGCCGGTACACGCGTGCCATCCGGTCCATCCAGCCAATTGATCATGTGCACGTGGTCGTGGCCGTGCAGCAGCAATTCCGCGCCCTGATCAGCAATGATGCGTTTGAGCACCGGGGCATCAAAGAGGCGCTTGTGCTGAGCCGCTTCGGTGACGGGGGGGTGATGAATCAGAATTACGCGGAACAGATCTTCGTTCCGGAGTTTTTTCAGCGTGGCCGTGAGCGCGACCAGTTGCCTGGTTCCGAGCCAGCCGGTTGCCAGGAAAGGCGCCGTCGGCACGCCAGTTGAAATGCCGATCAGCACAACGTTCTTGCGTCGGCGCACGAAGGGAAATCCTTCAACGCCGTCGTCATCACACATGTAAGGGCCCCACTGGCGTGTGGCGTAATTCGCGGCCTCGCGCACGTAAACGTCGTGATTGCCGGGCACGACGGTTACGTCGTGGGTCGTGCCGAGACTCTCCAGCCAGTTCCGGCCACGTGGAAACTCCGCGGCGAGCGCGATATTGGCGATGTCACCGGTCACCGCAATGTGGTCGGGCGATTGCGCTTTGACGTCCGCTACGATTGCGGCGAGCGCGGCCGGGTCATGGATGAAATGCCGCTTGCGTTGCCAGTTGATGTAACCGGTGACGCGCTTGCCAAGGAGCTCGCTCCAGTGCGGCGCCGGCAGCGGCGCAAGATGCGGATCGGATAGATGGGCGAGGGTGAACATTGGCGCGGGAGTAGCCCGCTATGCACTGCCAATCAATATGCCGGCGATGAATACCAGCACGCCACCCACCACCACCTGGAAAGCGGCTTGCAGGAAAGGTGTGTCCATGAACCGGGTCCGAATCCAGGAGATCGCCGCGAGTTCGAGCGCGACCACAGCGATGGATACGGACGTCGCCGTCACGAAATGCGGAATGAGGTACGGCAGTGTATGGCCGAGTCCGCCGATGGCCGTCATTACTCCGCAGACGGAGCCGCGTAGCCAGGGCGTGCCGCGGCCGGTGAGCGAACCGTCGTCGGATAGCGCTTCCGCAAAGCCCATGGAAATGCCGGCGCCGATCGAGGCCGCCATGCCGACCAGAAAAGTCGCCCAGGTGTCGTGAGTGGCAAATGCCGCGGCGAACAGCGGCGCCAGCGTCGATACCGAGCCGTCCATCAATCCGGCGAGACCGGGCTGGACATATTGCAGCACGAACATGCGTCGCGCGGTCTCGTCTTCCTTCTCGCGCGCGCCTTTGGTGAGGATCGATTCGCTGAGTTTGTGTGCCAGGCTTTCGTGCCCGGCTTCAGCTTCTGCCAGCTCGATCAACAATTGCCGCACCGATGCATCGCGCGCCGTTTCAGCCGCCTTGCGATAGTAGCGTTCGGCCTGAAATTCCATGTTTTCGGCAAACTTGCGGACATCGTCGAGCCCGAGTGGCCGCGTCAGCCACAAAGGCTGTTTAGGCTGCAGGAAGCCCTTCACGTCCTGGCGACGAATCAGCGGCAGATATTCGCCGAACTTCTTGCGATAGAGGTCAAACAACATCGTGCGGTGGTGGACCTCCTCTTCCGCCATCTCGTCGAATACTTTGGCGGATGAGGGAAATTTCTCGCGGAGGCCTTCGGCAAAGCCGCGATAAATGCGGCTATCCTCTTCTTCGTTAGTAATGGCGAGCGCCAGAATTTCCTGTTCGGTCAAATCGGAAAATCGTTTCACGGGCAGTCCTCTGAGATCACTTGCTGGCCGGTTTATGCCATATATTGACGGCATTCTAAACGATGGACTGTGGTTTTACAGCGTTCCATCCGGTTCCGGGGCTGTCGCTGAATGGGTCAGTGACGAAGGAGAGTCCGTTTGCAACGCCTGCGCCGCGCGCTCGAGCCGGTCATCCGGCGAGTCCTGCACTTCTACTGGCGGTTTTCGCGTGGGGCGACGCTAGGCGCCCGCGCGTTGGTCATTGACGGGGCCGGACGAATTTTCCTGATCAAGCATTCCTACGTGGACGGCTGGCATCTGCCGGGCGGAGGCGTGGAAACTGGCGAGACCTTGCTGGAGGCCCTGGCGCGTGAGCTGGCCGAGGAGGGCAATATTCAGCTTGGCAGCGCGCCGCAACTCTACGGTGTCTACTTCAACAAGCGATCGTCGCGGCGCGACCATGTCGCGCTGTTCATCGTTCGCGATTTTCGCCAGGACGGGCACCCGCAGCCCAATCATGAAATCATCGAACACGGCTTCTTTGCGCCCGACGCGCTGCCGGACGATGCGAGTCGTGCCACGCGCGCTCGTGTTGCAGAAGTAATAGGCGGTGCGGCGATCAGCGAATTGTGGTGAACCGGTACTATTGCGACGGATGCTTAGCCGGAGAACATCTATGCCAGCGAAAGATTGGCTACCCGCCTCGGTGCGTGCGGCCGCGATCGACCGCAAGCTGAAATCTGGCGAGACGTTGTTTCGGCTCGGCGACAAGACCGCAGGCCTGTGCGAAATCGTTGCCGGGCGCGTGCGCCTCGCGCGCGTCGATCGTTCAGGGCACGAAATTGTTCTCCATGTTGCCGGCCCCGGTGAGACCATCGCGGAAGCCTCGCTGTTTTCTCCTCAGTATCACTGTGACGCGATCGCCAGCACCAACGCCACGGTGCGCATCTATCCGAAGCGGGACGTGCTGACCGCATTTGAACGCGACCCGAAGGCGGCAAAGGCCTTCTCGGCAACGCTTGCCCGCCAGGTGATGAACCTGCGCACCCGCATCGAGCAGCGCAACATCCGCTCGGCACGCGAGCGGGTGTGGCACTATCTTGTGCTGAATGTCGGGGCTGACGGTCGGACTGTTGAACTTCGCCAGACGCTGAAGGATATCGCCGCTGAAATAGGGCTTACCCACGAGGCGCTGTATCGCGCGGTGGCCGCGCTCGAACGCGGGGGCGCGATCAGGCGCAGTCGCGACAAAATCATGCTCCTCCGCCACGTATGATCGAGATCATACGGGTCTTTCGCCATTCAAGCTATGCGGGTATCTGGGGCATAACGAGAAAGAGGCTCCCGATGTCGAAATTTCCCTGGAAGACCACAATTGCCGTCGCTGCGGTTCTTGCAGCGACCGCCTACGCATACGCGCAGATCTCATCCGGTGGACCGATGGGCATGCACGGGCGGATGGCGCAAGGCGGCATGGACGGATCAATGGCCCAGATGCATCAACAGATGATGCAAGGTCAAATGTCGCAAGGCGGCATGCAAGGCGGCATGCACGGCGGTATGCAAGGCGGAATGGGAATGCACGGCGGCGGCATGGGCGGCCACGGCATGCACGGGCAACAGTCCGGCGCGCTCGGCGCGCCCACCATGCCAGGACAGGACGCTTTCGGTACGATTCAGGAGGTCGTTCAGATCCTGCAGGCCGATCCGGCGACCGATTGGTCGAAGGTCAACATCGCTGCGCTACGCCAGCATCTCATCGATATGGATGAAGTGACGCTTCACGCGGTGACCGCCGAGCGAATGCTCGACAATGGCATCGAGATTGCCGTGACCGGCGAAGGCCGCACCCTGGAAGCGATCAAGCGCATGGTGCCGGCGCACGTCAGCGAGCTACGCGAGATTGGCTGGACCGCGAAAAGCGAAGACCTCTCCAACGGCGTGAAGCTTACTGTGACCGCGAGCGAGAGCCAGCCGCTCGCCAAGCTCAAGGCGCTCGGCTTCTTGGGTATCATGGTGCAAGGCGCGCATCACCAGCCGCACCATCTGATGATGGCCAAGGGCGAATTCACAATGCACTGAGGCGCGTCCAGTTACCTAAACCGCGCGCGGTCATGCGGCGCGGCAAAGTCGAGTTGCGGCCCGACCGGAACGACACCGGTCGGGTTCACCTGGCGCTGGCTCCCGTAATAGTGACGCTTGATCTGCTCGATGCTCACGGTCTCGGCCACGCCCGGCACCTGGTAAAGGTCGCGCAGATAATTCGACAGGTTCGGGTATTCATAGATGTGACGCCAGTTACATTTGAAGTGTGAGTAGTAGACCGCATCGAAACGGATCAAGGTGCAGAACAATCGCCAGTCGGCTTCGGTGATTGTGTTGCCGACCAGATAGCGGTGCTGCGACAGGATCTGTTCAATCTCCTCGATCGCATCGAAGACATTGCGAAACGCCTGTTCGTAAGCAGCCTGCGTCGTGGCAAAGCCCGAACGATAAACGCCATTGTTGATGTTCGGGTAGATCAGGTCGTTGAGTTTATCGATTTGCCCGCGCAGCGGCGCGGGGTAGTAGTCGGTGTGGACATTGGTAAAGGCATCGAACGCTGAATTGAGCATCCGGATGACTTCCGACGACTCGTTGTTGACGATTGTCTTGCGCTTTTTATCCCACAGGACCGGCACGCTTACGCGGCCGGTATAACGCGGATCGGCGAGCACATAGATCTCCGACAACTTGCTCTTGCCGTTTTCCGTGTCGCCGCTTGATCCCTCGCTTATGTTGAAGGTCCAGCCGTCCTTGAGCATGTCGGGCGAGACGGTCGACATCGAGATGACATTCTCGAGCGCCTTGAGCTTGCGAAAGATGATGGTCCGGTGGGCCCAGGGGCAGGATAACGCAACATAGAGATGATAGCGGCCGGCCTCGGCGGCAAATCCGCCTTCGCCGGAAGGGCCCGCGCTGCCGTCCGGTGTGACCCAATTGCGAAAGCGGGGGGCCGGGCGGATGAAATGGCCGTCTTTCGTGCGCGAAACATCATCCTGCCATACGCCGTCAACCAGAAGTCCCATGCCGCTCTCCTTAACCCTTGTTGTGCTTCATTTAGGCCGTTGCGTCGCTTTACGCTACCGGCGATGGACCGGAATCGGGGCAAATGCTAAGCGGCAGCGCCTGAACGGAAATTTTCAAGTCCATGAGCGAACTGGCGCTGACCATCTTGCCGGAGACCGCCGCCGACGAGCCGGCGATCGAGCGGCTGCATGAGCGGACCTTCGGACCGGGCCGCTTCGCGCGCACGGCGTTTCGTATCCGCGAGGGCAGGGCGCACACCCTCGATTTATCGTTCACCGCGCGCATCGGCACGCTGTTGGTTGGCTCGGTGCGGCTCACGCCGATCTGCATCGGTGAAACGCCGGCACTTCTGCTCGGCCCGCTCACCGTCGAGCCGCCATTCCGATCGCACGGCGTCGGCACCGCACTGGTCAAACGCGCGCTGAAGGAAGCGCAAGCGAGTGGCCATAAGCTCGTCGTGCTGGTTGGTGATGAGCCCATTTATGCGAAATCCGGTTTCAAGCGGATTCCAAAAGGGCAGGTGAAAATGCCCGGCCCGGTTGATCCGGCGCGGCTTCTGGTGGCTGAACTTGCGGCCGGCGCCTTCAAAGATGTGTCCGGCTTGATCCGCCCCGATTGGGAAGAATGATCAGCGGCCTTCCCGCGCCCAGGTCGCTGCCAGCGCGCCGACCAGCAGAAGCAGGCCGATCAATCCGGCGAAAACCGGCAGCACGCCGATGCCGCGCACCACGCTGACGTCGCGCATCTTCAAACCGATCCAGTCATCGCCTTTGAATGTCGAGCTGGTGCGAACCGGCACCACGCGCGGCACGTTGAGATTGCTGCCATCCGCGATCCTCCGCGCGTCGCCTCCTGTGGCGTTTGCGAGCGCATGCAGCACGTCGGTGGTGGACGTAACCTCGGCGAATTCACGCGGATTGGCCGGGCCGACATTCGCAAGCGCGGTGAGTTTACCGTCGGTTGCGCGCCAGAGGCCAAGCTCATTGGCAGAAACCGACCTGCGCCACAGGCCCGGCTCGACAGCCTGAAGATCCAGCGTGCGTGTTGCGCCGGTCGGAGAAGTGAGAGTCACTTGATTGACCGTGTCGGCCATGGTCTGCCGCTGCAGGGTTATGTCGCGGCCGTGAACGATCAGTCGCAGCGCCTCTTCCTCGAGGTCGGGTTGCTTCATGAGCCAGTGCGACAGCCGCCGCAACAAATCCAGGTGTGGCCCGCCGCCTTCGTATCCGCGCGCCCACAGCCAGATATGGTCGGACAACAGCAAGGCGACACGACCCTCGCCTTCGCGCGCCAGCACGAGTAACGGCTTCCCATCCGGTCCCTGCATCACGTTTGTGCCCGTGCTGCGCTTGATGTCGACCAGCCGGAACCAGTGACTCCAGTGCGGCGGATCCGTCTCCGAGCCTTCAAGATCGCGCGTGACGGGGTGACGGTGGCCGGCTTCTGTAAGCTGGGCCTGGAAGCTGCGCTCCGTCACTTCGCCGGTCGGCTCGGCCGGCAGGATGCCGTCGAGCGGTGTACGCCAGATGCTGGTCGGGCTGGCATAGTCCGGCCCGGCCGCGATCAGCACGGCACCGCCGTCACGCACATATTTGGCGATGTTCTCAAAATAAATAAGAGGCAGCACGCCTTGGCGCGCGTAGCGGTCAAAGATGATCAGCTGGAATTCGCCGATTTTCTGCTGAAACAGCTCGCGCGTCGGGAATGCGATCAACGAGAGTTCGTTGATCGGCGTGCCGTCCTGCTTTTCCGGCGGGCGCAAGATCGTGAAGTGGACCAGATCGACCGAGGCGTCCGACTTGAGCAGATTGCGCCAGGTGCGCTCGCCCGCATGCGGCTCGCCGGAGACCAGCAGCACGCGTAACTTGTCGCGCACGCCGTCGATGGAGACCACGGCACGGTTGTTCACCTGAGTGAGTTCGCTCTCGAGCGGAGCGGCCTCGATTTCGACGATGTTCGGCCCGGCGTGAGGAATGGGCACATTGAATTTGATGTCCGAATGGACGGTTACGACGCGCTTTTCCAGCACCTCGCCATCGCGCCGTACGGTGACTTCGGCGGTGCCGGCTTTGCCCCCCTGATCCTCGACCCGGAAACCGACGGTCTGCGATTGCCCGACAATGCCGAAGCGCGGCGTCTGGGTGAGTACGACGCGCCGGTCGACTTCGTCCTGATGGCCAGTAATCAGCGCGTGGACGGGAGCCGCAAAACCCAGCACCGAGGCATCGGACGGCACGTCATGAACGCGGCCATCGGTGATCAGGATGGCGCCGGCGACACGGTCGGGCGGGACATCGGCGAGGGTCGATGACAATGCCGAAAACAGCTTGGTGCCGTCGGTTTCGCCATCGGCGGCGCCGGCTTCTGCGACACGCACTTCAAGGCCTGGAATGCGTTTGAGGCGTTCGACCAGGGCCGCGCGTGTCGCCTCGGTTTGTTGGGTTCGATCGCCGAAATTCTGGCTTGGACTCTTATCGATGATGATGGCTGCGACAGACGGGATCGGGTCGCGATCCTCGCGGGTCAGCGAAGGGTTGGCGAGCGCGAGCACCATCAGGCCAAGCGCCAGAGCACGCAGCGGCGCGCCGCGGCTGCGTGCGATGAGCAGGAGCAATGAGATCGCCATCGCGACGGCAAATCCGGCCCACACCACGTAGGAGGGCACCAAAGGAGCAAATGAGATCCCGAGGTTCACGCGGTCGCTCCTACTGGCCCAGCCGTTCGAGCAGCGCCGGGATATGCACCTGGTCAGCCTTGTAGTTGCCGGTCAGCGCGTACATCACGATGTTGACGCCGGCGCGAAAAGCGAATTCGCGCTGGCGTGCCTCGCCGGGCACGAGTGGCAGCATCGGCTGGCCGTCGGGGCGCATGGCCCAGGCGCCTGCGAGGTCGTTCGATGTAATCAAAATCGACGAGACGCCGTCGCCGGCGCGCGCCGGGCGGTTGGGCTCCTCGTCTTCGTTTTCTGCCGGCAGGGCCTCGACCCAGAGTTGCCCGTTGGTAAAGCGGCCGGGGAAATCGCGGAGCAGGAAGAACGTCTTGGTCAGCACGTGGTCGTGCGGCACCGGCTCGAGCTCCGGAATATCCAGTGACGACAGAATCGAGCGCAGCGCCACCATGCCGGGCCCGCGCATCTCGCCGCCCGGGCCGGGCGGGGCGTCGACCGCATCGCGCGTGTCGAACAGCACGGTGCCGCCACGCTTCATGTAAGAATCGATTTTTTCGAGCGCGGCCTGGGATGGCTTCGGCGCGTTTGGTGACACCGGCCAATAAATCAGCGGAAAGAACGCGAGTTCGTCGCGTGCGGGGTCGAGTCCAATGGGGTCGCCGGCTTCCAGGGCGGTGCGCTGTGCGAGAAAGAGTGTAAGCCCCTGCAAGCCGGACTTGCTCACCTCGTCGACGCTTGCGTCACCGGTGACCACGTAGGCGAGGTGCGTTTGCAGAGTCGCCTTCATTGCAAAGTCTTCTTGCTGTGCCGTTAGCGGTGGCACGGCGGGCGGTTGCTGCGGCGCCGGCTGCGCCGGTGCGGGATTGTGCAGCGCTAGCGCGCCAAACAACCCTGCCGCCAGGAGCGCTGCTGTCGCGCGCCGGCGCGGAAGCAAGGAGGCAAGGCCGCCCGAGAGTAAAATTACGATCAGCGCATCCAGCAGGAGCAACGCGAGCGCCAGGAGTAAGATCGGTCCCCGCAAGTCGAGTGGTTCACCATGCCGATAAGCATCCACGCGGGCGTTGAGCGGCGAAACATCGAGCGGTGCCGGACGATCGGCGGGCGCGAGTGTATTGACGGCGACCAGGCCTTCGGGCGGACCGTAGAACCCGGGCGGGTGATCAAGACTGCCGCGCTCGGTGTAATTGCTGGGTATCGGGCGCGCGGTCGGCGGCGGTGATGAAAACGCCCCGAAGCCGTCGAGCACGCGCGTCGGCGGCACGACTTGCATCGCGCCACTATTGTTGCGTTCGGCTGCGGGATTGTCGTTTTCGGCACTGGCGTTCGAACTTGCGAGTGAGACGACGCGGCGGAGCATATCGACGAAGGCTCCCGACAACGGCAAGTCGGACCATCGTGTGTCAGCCGTTACATGAAACAGGATAAGCAGCCCTTTGCCGCGGCGTTCAGCCGTTACCAGAGGTGTTCCGTCGGCGAGGGTCGCCCAGGTGCGGTCGGTCAACTGGGAATCCGGTTCCGCGAGAACCTGGCGGGTCACCGTGACGTCGGTCGGGACCGCCATGCCATTGAACGGACTTTCGCGCGAAAAGGCGGCAAGTTGCTGCGGCTTGTCCCAGCTCAGGCTGCCGCCGAGGATGCGGCCACCGCGCCGCAGCTTCACCGGCACCAGATTGTCATCGGCGCCCGCAAGATGCGGGCCGGCAAAACGCACCAGCACGCCACCATTGTCGATCCACTTGTTAAGTCGGTCGAGTGCCTCGGCGACATTGCCGACATCGGCGAGGATCAGCATCGGCAGGTGACGGTCGAGGAAACGCGTCACGGCCTCGGCGGGTGCAACGCCCTCCGCGAGGCGCACGTCGGCAAACGGGTTGAGCGCGCGCGAAAGATAGTAAGTCGCCCCGATCAGCGGTTGCGACCGATCAGCTGTGGAACCGGACACGATGCCGACAGTGCGCCGCCGCCAGCGTTTGTCGAGCAATTGCACGGCGCCCGCCGAACGCTCGCCGACGATTTCGATGCGCGCCACGTCGTTGCGGATTTCGACCGGCAGGTCGATCACGGCATCGGTCTCAAGGTCAGCGGATTTAAAGCTGAACGGCGCCTCGCCCAATGGCAGGCCCTTGAGGTCGATGGCGTTCACCATTCCCGTATCGGAAAGGCTTGTTTGAGCGCGCAGGACTTTCACGGTCAGCGCGCCGGCCGCGTTGTCCGCGGCTGCGAGTGCATGCGGAATAGCAACGCCCCCGCTGACGATAGTGAGCGGGTGGGTGCCGATGATCCGCTTCAGTCCATCAACAAAGGTGCCGCCATTACCGAGGTCGACCCCATCCGCGAGCCAGACGACCTCGACATCCGGCGCAGCCGCGAGAAAACGCTCGATCAGGGGAAGCGCGTCCGTGCGATTGACTCCATAAGGTTTTGGCTTGATCTGCTGAAACTGAACGCGCGTTGCGCCGGCCAGCTGCAGGGAAATATCGCGCGCGTTTTCCGACAGCGGCAATACCGCGACACCGCGATTGTCGGCCTCTGCGCGCGCGATCATCTCGTCTGCGGTGCGAAGCCGCGAATCCCAGGCCGCCGCTGCGGGCCACCCATCATCAAGCAGGATCAGCAAGGGGGCCGCCCGGTTTGCGGTCGCGAGCGGCGGATTCCACAAAGGGCCCGCGGCAGCGATGATGACCAGCGCGGCCAAAGTGAGCCGCAACAGCGTGAGCCACCACGGCGTTCGCGCCGGCGTTTCTTCCTTGGGCGCAATCTCGAACAGAAGCCGGGTCGGGGGGAAATCAATCTGGCGTGGGCGCGGCGGCACCAAACGCAACAACCACCACAAGACCGGCAAACTGAGCAGGCCGAGCAGCACCAGTGGTTGGGCAAAGCCGAGCGGCAGCGAACCGATCATGCGGCGCTCGCGGGGTTCGCCGGGGCATGCCGGCTATTGACGACGACTTGCTGCGCGTTGGCCCCCATGCGTGAATGCAGAACGAGCAAGAGTTCGCTGGCAGGACGGTCGGTTCGGTGGATTGCGAAACTCCATCCGCGTTGATCGGTTTCGGCACGTATCGCAGCGCGGTGACGCGCAACAATGCCTTGATAGTCGGTTCGCCACGTTTCGGCCCGTCCGGCCGTCACGCTGCCGGCACCCTCCGGCTCGATGAACTCGATGCGTCCGGAATAGGGGAAACTTTCTTCTGCCGGATCGACGATCTGGATCACATGACCATGGGCACCAGTGGCTGAGAGCTGGGCAATCGTGCTCCGCACTTCGCCAATCGGCGCCCAGAGGTCGGACAACATCACCACTTCAGACAACGGTGAAGGCGCAAAGGTCGGCGGCAGGCTCGTCCGCTCGGTCGGATCATGCAGGATCGCTTCGGCCATTTTCTCGATCACATTGCGGCTGGCTGTCGGGCGCAGGAGGCCGGGAACGCCGACCCGTTCGCCACCCTGAACCAGGACTTCGGCCAAGGCGAAGGTTACGACCAGTGCGCGCTCGAGCTTGCTGTCAGTGGTCAGTGCCGATGCGAATGTCATGGACGGCGAGCGATCCGGCCAGATCCAAACAGTGTGCGAGGCTTCCCACTCGCGCTCGCGCACGTAAAGATGATCGTCGCGTGCCGAACGCCGCCAATCGACATTCTGCGCGGGCTCGCCCGAGACGAAGCGGCGGTATTGCCAGAAATTCTCGCCGGGGCCGGCGCGGCGGCGGCCGTGCAACCCATGAATGACCGTCGATGCGACGCGCCGCGCCTCAAGAATGAGTCGCGGCATAGCGTCGGCAAGCGTACGGGCGCCGACAGTGGCCTGCCGTATCGTCTTCGTTTCGATGTCGCTCGGCTTGAATTCCGCCATCCGGCTATCCGATGCGCGCCTTCAGCCGCCGGATGACGTTGGGGATCGTTTCACCCTCGGCCCGTGCGGCGAAGGTCAATGCCATGCGGTGTTTGAGCACGGGCTCGGCGAGCTCGAGCACATCGTCGACCGATGGCGCAAAGCGGCCGTCAAGGAGAGCGCGTGCGCGGACGGCGAGCATCAGCGCCTGGCTGGCGCGCGGGCCGGGGCCCCATGAGATCAGCTTGCCGAATTCACCCGCCTCAGGACCCGGGCGTGCCGAACGTACCAGCGCCAGGATTGCCTCAACTACCGACTCGCCGACCGGAAGACGGCGAACGAGGCGTTGCGCCGACAGCAGGTCTTCGGCGGTCATTGCGGCCTTGGGGCGCGATTCTTCCGCTCCCGTCGTGTCAAAAAGAATTTTGCGCTCGGCCTCCATGTCGGGGTAGTCGACGTCGACTTCCATCAGGAAGCGGTCGAGCTGCGCCTCGGGCAGGGGGTAGGTGCCTTCCTGTTCGAGCGGGTTTTGCGTCGCCAGCACATGGAATGGCTTCGGCAGATCGTGGCGCGCGCCGGCAACCGTCACGTGCTGTTCCTGCATTGCCTGGAGGAGTGCTGACTGCGTGCGCGGCGAAGCACGGTTGATTTCGTCAGCCATCAGCAATTGCGCAAACACCGGACCTGCGATGAAGCGGAAGCTGCGCTTGCCGCCCGGGCTTTCTTCCAGCACTTCGGTGCCGAGAATATCGGACGGCATAAGATCGGGAGTAAATTGGACACGGCGTGCATCGAGCCCGAGCGCGGTGCCCATGGTGTCGACGAGCTTGGTCTTCGCCAGACCCGGCACACCGACCAGCAGGGCGTGTCCGCCTGAGAGAACAGTGATGAGCGCGCGCTCCACCACGATGTCCTGGCCGAAAATCACCGCGCCGATGGCGGCCTTTGCGGCGCGCACGTGCGCGGCCGTCGATTCCGCTGCACGCACGATCATGTCTTCCAGTTTCTCGAGGCTTTCGCCGCTCGCCTTCGCCATGGTGTCGATCCCTTTCATCGCCCGTCTGGAGCCTTGTCGGGCGCTATGCAACAAGCACACCAAGGTTCGATTTTGGTGCGCCAATTCGGCCGAATCTGCCTCAATCTACGGCCAAGCTTACGCTATCTTCCGCCGCCGATCCGGGTAATCACGAAGATGCGAACAGGCGTTGGCGGCCTGATTATCGAAGGAAAACAATGGCGAAGGCAGGGCAGGGCGGATTGGAAGCGCTGACGGCAGGGCTGCCGCGCGAAAACAAGGGGCCGCCACCCGTAGAACGATGGAATCCGCCATTTTGCGGCGATATCGACATGCGGATCGCGGCTGACGGGACCTGGTTTTACCAGAAGACGCCGATCGGCCGGCCGGCTTTGGTCAAATTGTTCGCATCGGTGCTCAAGCGGGAAGGTGACAAGCATTTTCTGGTTACGCCGGTCGAGAAAGTCGGGATCGTCGTCGAGGATGCGCCGTTTCTCGCGGTCGAAATGAAGGCGTCTTCCGGTGACAGCGGCCGGGTTCTTGAATTTCGCACCAACGTCGACGACTGGGTTACAGCTGGACCCGGGCATGCGCTGCGGTTCGAGCAACAGCAGGCCAATGGTGGTCTCAAACCCTATCTCCATGTGCGCCGCGACCTGTGGGCGAAGGTGACGCGCGCGTTATTTTACGATCTGGTCGGACTCGGTGAGGAACGCGACGTGGACGGCAAGGCGATGTTCGGCATTGCTTCGGGTGGTGAGTTCTTTGTCATGGCGGAGGCGAGTGCCTTGAGGGAATTTGCTTGATGCAGCACGCACTCACGAGCCTCTCGGCTGAGGAATTTTTTTCGCGCGCGCGCACGCGTCTGACGCTGGACGTACCGCCGGGTCTCGCGGATGCGAGCGTGGTGCCGGCGCGTGGCGACCACGACGCCGATCCGGTGATGAAGAAGATTGCCGAGGTCCGCCCGATCCGTCCGGCCGCAGTGCTGGTGCCAATAGTCGATCACCCTGAGCCAACAGTATTGCTTACACAACGTGCGCAGCATCTGCCGGATCATCCCGGTCAGGTGTCATTTCCAGGCGGGAAGATCGACAAAGGAGATACCGATCCGCGCGCGTCTGCGTTGCGCGAAGCCGAGGAGGAAATCGGCCTCGATCATGCACATGTTGAGCCGCTCGGCTATCTCGACCTCTACATGACGACGCTCGGCTATCGCATCGTGCCGCTCATTGCGCGCGTCAAGCCGGGCTTCGCGCTCAAGCTCAATGTCAGTGAAGTCGACGCCACCTTTGAAGTGCCGCTCGCCTTCCTTATGGATCAAAACAACGTGCAGCGGCATTCGCGCGACTGGCAGGGCATGACCCGTCACTACTACGCGTTCACCTTCGGCGAGCGCTACATTTGGGGCGTGACGGCTGGTATCCTGCGCAATCTTCACGAACGGATATACCGATGATCCGCCCGATCTTCACCGAGATCGCCCTGTTCCTGACGCCGTTTGTCCTCTACGCGGTGTTTCTGTGGGCGACCCAGGCCGGGGTGATGGACCTTAAGTCCTGGCCGGTGGTCCGCGTCGCGACGCTTGCGATTGCGGCGCTGCTGCTGATGCTTGGCAGCTTCCTTTATTTTGCGCATTTCTCGGGTGCGCCGCCCGGCTCTAATTATGTGCCGGCGCATATTGAAAATGGAAAATTCGTGCCGGGGACTACGAAATAATGTCCGCGCCAGCGGGACGGACCGATCGCAAGCTGAGCGACGCCGCATGGCTCGCCACCGGCGGCTTGCCGCGCCTGCTTGCGGTGCTTGATTGCAACGGCGAGGAAGCGCGCGTGGTCGGCGGCGCCGTGCGAAACGCGCTGTTAGGCATGCCGATCGCGGAAATCGACGTCGCAACCACTGCGGTGCCGGATGAGGTCGTGAAGCGCGTCACTGCCGCCGGCTTCAAGCCGGTGCCGACGGGAATCGAGCACGGCACCGTCACGGTCGTTATCGATAAGCATCCGTTCGAGGTAACCACGCTGCGCAAGGACGTCGAGACCTATGGCCGTCACGCCAAGGTCGAGTTCGGCCGCGACTGGAAGGCCGACGCCGAACGGCGTGACTTCACGATCAACGCGTTGTCTGCGGCGCGCGACGGCGCCGTCTACGACTATGTCGGCGGACTGGACGATCTTGGCCGGCGACGCGTCCGATTTATCGGCGATCCGGCCAAGCGGATTGCGGAGGACTATCTGCGCATCCTGCGTTTCTTCCGCTTCCACGCCGCCTACGGTACCAGCGACCACCCGGATGCCGCGGGCCTTGCGGCCTGCATTGCCGGCCGCGACGGGCTTGATCAGCTTTCGCGCGAGCGCGTGCGCATGGAGATGATGAAGCTCGTCGTCGCGCCACATGCTGTGCCCACGCTGATCGCGATGACTGACGCGGGCCTGCTGCTGCGCGTGCTCGGGGGCGTGAGTTATCTGGCAAGTTTCGAGAACATGGCCAAAGTGGAGGCGGCGATCGGAGCAGAGCCCAACGCGGTGCGCCGCCTCGGCGCCCTCGCAGTCGCCATCCCGGAGGATGCCGAACGGCTGTGGCAGAAACTGCGGCTCGCCAACAACGAGCACGAGCGGCTGGCCTCAATGGGGGAGAGTTGGGGACGTATTTCGCCATTGTACGGCGAGAAGGCGGCAAAGGCGCTGCTATACCGGTTGCGGCCGCAGAATTTCACTGATCGCGTTCTGCTTGGCTGGGCGCGCTCCGTTGCGTCAGCGCACGATTCCGAATGGCGCGCGCTCGCGACATTGCCGCAGCGCTGGACTGCGCCGGTGTTTCCATTAAAGGCCGCCGACTTCATGAAACGCGGCGTGCAACAAGGCCCCGCGCTCGGCGCGGCGATTGCCGCGGCCGAGCAGGCCTGGATCGCGGCGGGGTTTCCCGGCGATCAGCCGGCGCTTGACGCGATCGCAGAAGGCGCCGTGCACCCGTAGATGTGCGGCCTTGGTCGGGCTATGAGCATTGCGGTCATGAATCTCTTCGCCGGCTTCCACGACATCTCGTTCATTCAGTTGATCCCGGTCGCGGCCTTGGCACTCTTCGCCTCGATTGTGGGCGGCGTGTCCGGCTACGGCACCGGCGCATTAATGCCATTGGTGCTGGTGCCGCTGGTGGGTGCCGAACCGGTCGTGCCGATCATCGCGATTTCGGCCTTGTTCAGCAATTCCAGCCGCGTATTTGCATTCCTGAAATATGTAGACTGGCGGCGCGCGGCGATCGTGCTCGCTGCTGCGGTGCCGACCTGCGTGCTCGGTGCCTGGGGCTATACAAAACTGTCGAGCGCAGGCGCCGCGCTCGTGATCGGCGGCATGCTGATTCTGAGCGTGCCGTTGCGACGGCTATTGAAATATCACGGCGTCAAGTTTGGCGACGGTGGTCTTGCGCTTGGCTCGCTTGGCTACGGCGTCGTTGTCGGCGGCACAGCCGGATCGGGCGTGATTTTGCTGTCGCTGCTGATGGCAGCTGGTGTCGAAGGGGCCGGCGTCATTGCCACCGATGCAGCCGTCTCGATTGTCATTGGCGTCGTGAAGATATCTGTGTTCGGGCTGGCCGGCGTGATCACTGCACAAGTGGTCGCCTTCGCATTCTTGATCGGGATTGTCGCATTACCCGGCGCATTCCTGGCCAAGGCTTTTGTCGAGCGCATGCCCGTGCATATGCACACGGCCATCCTCGACGTTGTGGTGCTGTTCGGCGGTGTCTTTCTGGTGTGGGGTGCGCTGCGCTGATGAGCGGCTTATGGCCATTTCACGACAGGCGGCATCGAGGAGAGGATCGCCTCGACGTTGCCGCCAGTCCTGAGACCAAAAATCGTGCCGCGATCATAGAGCAGGTTGAACTCGACATAGCGGCCACGACGGATCAACTGCTCATCGCGTTCGGCTTCGGTCCAGGGCGTTGCAAAATTCTTCCGCACCAGACCGGGATAAACACGTAGAAATGCACGGCCGACATCCTGCGTGAAGGCGAATGTCTCGTCCCAATCGGATTCGAGATAATCATAAAAAATGCCGCCGACGCCGCGCAATTCGTTGCGATGCTTGAGGAAGAAATATTCATCGCACCATTTCTTGTATTTGTCGTGAGGTGCAATTTCGGCATGACCATCGCAGGCCGTCTTCATCGCGGCATGAAAGGCGATGGTGTCCGGGTCGTTCTGCGTCCGGCGTTTATCGAGGACAGGCGTCAAATCGGCGCCGCCGCCGAACCAGGCCTTTCTGGTGACGACAAAACGCGTGTTCATGTGCACTGCTGGCACATTCGGATTGTGCAGATGCGCAATCAGCGAAATTCCGGAGGCCCAGAAGCGCGGGTCACTCTCGGCGCCGGGAATCTCCTTGCGAAAGGCCGGTGCGAATTCTCCGAAAACGGTCGAGCAGTGCACGCCGACTTTTTCGAAGACGCGCCCATGCATCAGCGCCATCTCGCCGCCGCCGCCCGGGGTTCCGTTATGGTCAGTGCGCTGCCACGGGGTGCGCACGAAGCGGCCGGCGGTGCGATCGGAATAAGGAGCATCGGCGGGCAGGGCGTTTTCCACCGCCTCAAACGCCGCGCATATGTCGTTGCGCAATGACTCGAACCAGGCTTGCGCGCGCGCCTTGCGGGCCTCGAGTTGTCCTGCGTCCATGACCGGCTCCAGACCCCAAATATATCGTGCGCCAGGCCATAGCGCACGGGCAAACAGGCGAGTTGATTTTGATCGGAATCGCGCGGCTGCGCTATTTCAGGTCGAGCTTGACTTTGACCGCATCGAGATCGCCACGGGTAAAACGCCCCGTGCAATACCGTTCGAATTCAGCCACCGCGGTGTCGTACGCCTTTTGCCGTTGTTCGTAGTGCGGGAACTCAGCGTGGAATTTCTTCGACAGCTCTTCATGACGGATGACGCGCCGCTGGAATGCGTTGAGCGCCGGCTCGTCAAAGTCACCCAGCACGGGCAGTTCCGCATTAATCTGTTTCTGCAGCATCAGGGCCTCGGCCGCTTCGCGATCGATGGCCGCTATTTCATAGTCGATGGCGATGCCCTCGCGATCGAGCTCCTGGGCCCGCCGCAGGCAAGCCTCCAGGGCCAACGCGGACATTGACTTGGTATCGGCCTGGGCAGGCGGGCGTGCCATCAGATCCGCAAGCAAAGTGCGGGCGGCGGTTGCCTCGCCGGGTGGGCCGATCGCAATCGCAATCAGCGCTGCCATCAGTATGCGGGCCATGGCGAGAATAATATCACCGTGGCAGGCCGTCCGTCTGCCGCAGCGCCTCCCCAACGACCATTGCGGCCGCCATCGCCACATTGAGTGAGCGCAGGCCTGGCCGCATCGTTATGCACAGCCGGGCATCAGCGGCTTTGTGCACCGATTCCGGGACACCGGCGCTCTCGCGGCCGAACAGGAGGACCTGGTCGGCGCTATAGCTGTGGTCAAGGTAGGACCGCTCTGTGGAGGTGGTCAGCAGCACCAGTTTCAGCCGCTCGCGCGCCCGCCATGCCTCGAAAGCGGCGAACGAGCCGTGGCGGGTCAGGGCCACCTGATCCAGATAATCCATGCCGGCGCGGCGGAAGGCGCGATCAGTGATGGGGAAGCCGGCGGGCTCAATGATATGTGCCTCGACGCCCAGGCAGGCGCAAAGCCGAAGAATCGTGCCGGTATTCTGGGGAATGTCCGGTTCGTAGAGGGCGATCCGCATGGCCATCGTCCCGAGGCTTAAGCCACTCTAGACGAATGATTTATGCGACTAATCCTCGCGGGCGCGATAGCGGGCTTGCGCTTGTACTGCAAGGGTGCCAATAGAACGCCACCGACGCGCTGTCCTGTCTTTTCCAGGGCTGCCGCAAGCGGGACGCCCCGCCGCCCATGGGATTTCGGTCCCGGGCTCCAGCCGCGGGCGGATGAATAAGCCAGCCGGAGGAGAGGGCCTAAGACGTGACGACCGTGTCTTCGGCGGAGCACACGCGCCGCGACTTTCTCTACATTGCCACGGGCGCCGTCGGCGCGGTGGGAGCTGCTGCGGTCCTGGTGCCGCTGATCGCGCAAATGAATCCGGATGCCTCGACCATTGCGGCCGGTGCACCGATCGATGTCGATCTTGCACCGATCGCCGATGGGCAGATCATCAAGGTGTTCTGGCGTTCGAAGCCGATCTTCATCTTCCATCGCACCAAGAAAGACATCACCGAAGCGCAGGCGGTCAATGTGGCCAGCCTCCCCGATCCGGAGCCGGACTCGGAGCGCGTCAAAAAGGGCCATGACCAGTGGCTGGTGCTGATTGGTATCTGCACGCATCTCGGCTGTATCCCGCTCGCCCATCAGGGTGAGTATGACGGCTGGTTCTGTCCTTGCCACGGCTCGCAATACGACACGTCGGGCCGCATCCGCAAAGGCCCGGCTCCGAAAAACCTGGCCCTACCGCCCTACAAGTTCGTTTCCGACACCAAGATCCAGATCGGCTGAGCGAAACGGCGCATTCAAGGTTCAATCATGAGCGGACCATCCACCTACCAACCGCAGAGCAAAGTTCTGCAATGGTTCGAGAAGCGACTGCCGATTGGCGGTCTTGTTCATTCTTCTTTCGTGGCCTATCCCACGCCACGGAACCTGAACTATCTGTGGACCTTCGGCGGCATCCTGTCATTCATGCTCGGCGTGCAGATCATCACCGGCATCGTGCTGGCGATGCACTACACTCCGCATGTTGATCTCGCTTTCAAATCGGTCGAGACCATCATGCGCGACGTCAACTTCGGTTGGCTGTTGCGTTATCTGCACGCCAACGGCGCGTCGATGTTCTTCCTCGCCGTCTACATCCACATGTTCCGCGGTATCTATTACGGGTCATACAAAGAGCCGCGCGAAGTGCTCTGGATCCTCGGCGTCATCATCTACCTGCTGATGATGGCAACCGGCTTCATGGGCTACGTGCTGGTTTGGGGCCAGATGAGCTTCTGGGCAGCAACCGTGATCACCAATCTGTTCTCCGCCATCCCCGGCGTTGGCGATACGATCGTGACGTGGCTGTGGGGCGGCTACGCCGTCGGCAATCCGACACTCAACCGTTTCTATTCGCTGCACTACCTGCTGCCGTTCGTGATCGCGGGCGTGGTGGTGTTGCACATCTGGGCGCTGCATGTTGCCGGCCAGAACAATCCCACCGGCATTGAGCCGAAGTCGGAAAAAGACACGGTCGCCTTCACGCCTTATGCGACAGTCAAGGACGGCTTCTTCATGGCCGTGTTCTGCATTCTTTATGCATGGTTTGTCTTCTACATCCCCGGCTTCCTCGGCCATGCGGACAACTACATTCCGGCCAATCCGGCGGTGACGCCGGCTGAAATCGTGCCTGAATGGTACTACCTGCCGTTCTACGCAATCTTGCGGTCGATCCCCGACAAGCTGATGGGCGTGATCGCGCTGTTCTCGTCGATCCTCGTGCTGGCCTTTATTCCCTGGCTCGATACGTCACGCGTGCGCTCGGCTCGTTATCGCCCGCTCTTCAAACAGTTTTTCTGGCTGTGGGTGATTGCCTGCATCGGCCTCGGCTGGCTTGGCTCGAAGCAGCCGGAGGGCATCTACGTCATCTTGTCCCGCATATTCACGGTCTATTACTTCGCGTTCTTCCTGATTGTCATGCCGCTGCTCGGCATCTTCGAGAAAACCAAACCGCTGCCGAATTCGATTTCGGAATCGGTCTTGGGCGCAAAAGCGTGAGCGGGGGCACACTGATGACGATAAAGCGTACCATTCTCGCTCTCACGCTCGCAGGCGGCCTTGCAACTCTTGCATTGCCGGCGATGGCGGAGGAGCAGGAAGCGCCGCCGAAACTGAAATGGTCGTTTGCGGGGCCATTCGGGAAATATGACGAAGCGCAGCTCCAACGCGGTTTCAAGGTCTACAAAGAAGTCTGCTCGGTCTGCCATTCGATGCAGATGGTAGCCTTCCGCAACCTTGCCGAGCCGGGCGGCCCGGGTTTCTCCGAGGCGCAGGCGGCGGCGGTGGCGGCCGAAGCCAGGATCAACGACCTCGACGACAAGGGTCAGCCGGCTGAACGTGCCGGCCGGCTGGCGGATTATTTCCCCTCACCGTTCCCGAACGAACTTGCGGCGAAAGCCGTGCATGGTGTTGCGCCGCCGGACATGTCGACTTTGGCAAAGGCGCGCACCTACCAGCGCGGCTTCCCCTGGTTCGTGTTCGACATGTTCACGCAGTATCAGGAGCAGGGCCCGGATTACATCACTGCGTATCTCAAAGGTTTTGAGGAGCCGCCAAAGGGCTTCCAGCTGCCGCAGGGCGGTCACTTCAACAAGTATTTCCCTGGCCACAACACTGCGATGCCGCCACCGCTGCAAAACGGGCAGGTGGTCTACGATGACAGCGCGCCGCAAACCGTGGACCAGTATGCCAAGGACGTGTCGGCCTTCCTGATGTGGGCGGCCGAGCCGCACCTGGTGCAGCGCAAGCGGATCGGTTTCCAGGTGATGATTTTCTTGATCGTGCTGTCCGGCCTGCTGTATTTCACCAAGAAGAAGGTGTGGTCCAAGGTGCACTGAGGCCGATGCGATTTCGCGAGCAAGGGCCCCAGAGCGCGGTCAGCAAAAGTGGGCACCGGTTTTGCGTCCGACCGCGCTCTTACATTAAAAATTTGGCGCGCAATCCGGGCGGCTGACGGTAGCCACTCAGCCTGATTGCGCGCGCCGGGCCCTTTGCTTTTCGGCTTGTCATGCCCCGCGAAGGCGGGGCATCCAGTAGTCACGGCGGGACGATGAAATCGTAAGGCCGGTGTTTACTGGATCATCCGCTTTCGCGGATGATGACGTCGGGAGCGACCATGACCAAAGCGGTTCTCGGCATCATCGGCGGGTCCGGCATATACGATTTGCCCGGTCTGACCGGTGCGCGCGAACAACGCATCGCCAGTCCGTGGGGTGAGCCGTCGGGCCCGTTGCGCGTCGGCGAGATCGGAGGCCTTCCCGTCGTGTTTCTGTCGCGTCACGACGCCGGCCACCGCCTGTCGCCCTCCGACATCAACTACCGCGCCAATATCGACGTGCTCAAGCGCGCCGGCGTCACCGATCTGGTTTCGTTGTCGGCCTGCGGCTCGTTCAAGGAAGAATTGCCACCCGGCACTTTCGTGCTGGTCGACCAGTTTGTCGACCGGACCCACAAGCGGGAGAGCTCGTTCTTCGGCAAGGGCATGGTGGCGCACGTATCGATGGCTCATCCAGTGAGCCCGCGTCTGCGCGCGCGCATCGGCGAGGCCGCGCTCAAGGAAGGCATCGATCCTTACTACGGCGGGACTTATATCTGCATGGAGGGTCCGCAATTCTCGACCTACGCCGAGAGTATGACCTACAAGCAGCTCGGCTATTCTGTCATCGGCATGACGAATATGCCGGAGGCCAAGCTCGCACGCGAAGCCGAGATTTGTTATGCCACCATCGCGATGGTGACCGATTTCGATTGCTGGCATCCCGAGCACGATGCCGTCACGGTCAAGGACATCATCAAGGTCCTTCTGGCAAACGCGGAAAAGGCGAAACGCCTGGTGGCGCGGCTTGCTCAGGATTTTCCGCGCGAGCACGAGCCTTGCCCTATCGGGTCCGATCGCGCGCTCGACACGGCGTTGATCACCGCACCCGAGGCGCGCGATCCCGAGTTACTCAAGAAACTCGATGCGGTGGCGGGCAGGGTATTGAAAGGATAATCGATGTCGGCGGTGACTATTGCGGGCGCGTTGGTTCTTCTTGCCGGATTAGCTATAGGCATCTCGGCGGCGCTTTCGGCATTCGGGTCCGGCATCCTGGCCGACTTTGGGATGCACGTGGGCCTGGCAGTCGTATTTCTGATCCTGGGGTTTGTCGGTCTGGCGATGATGCGCCGGTGGCGTGGCTGGCGTATCTGGTCCGGCGCGCTGGCATGGGGATCAATCGCAATGACGATCTTGGGACTATTCGCGTCACCTGAGATCGCTGGCGCGACCAGCATGACCACCCGGATTGCGGTCATCGCGTGCGCCGTCGGGATTCTGCTGGCTAAACGGCTGGAACCAAGCAAGCCTCAATAATCCGCATTCAGGAGGAGTCCATGCGCATCGTCGATCTGGAGCAGCATGAGCGTGAGGAATGGCGGCCCGGCGTTACGACGCGCATGAAGGCATCGGCACTAAACGGCGCGACGCAGCTTTGCATGTTCGAACAATGGTGCGAGCCGGGGTTAGGCGCACCGACTCATCTGCATGCGGTCGAAGAAGTGCTGTGCGTCCGCGATGGCACAGCCGACGTGTGGATCGACGATAAGCACGTCACCTTGGCCAGCGGTCAGCTGGTCGTCGTACCGGCCGGGCGCAAGCACGGCTTTTCCAACAGCGGTACCGGCATTCTGCATATTGAATCGACACTGGCTGCGCCGGTTTTTGAAGCCGCCTATGACGATAAGCGCGAATCGCCGCGGCGTTGGCTGCCGGGCTGAGCAAGCCGAAGAAGCTCGACGCGGTGGCGGGCCGGATGCTGAAAGGCTAGCCTGCGGCGCTGCAGGGGAGATGCACGATGCGCGGAAAATTCCACATACTGGCCGGCTTGGCGGTCGCTGGCTTAACGCTTGCTGCATTGCCGAGCCACGCCGAGACGGCGTTGCGCATTGGCGTGGTGTCGCGAACCATCTTTTATCTGCCGGCATGGACTGCCGTACAGCAGGGCTTCTTCAAGGCGGAGGGCATCGACCCGAAGATCGAGGTCTATGACGGCGCCCACACGATTTTCACCGACTTGCAGGCGGGCAAACTGCAGATCGGCATTTCGTCGATCGAAACCGTAATCGAGGACGGCTACAAGGGCGGCACGCTCCGGCTGGTAGCCGGCAGCGCGCAGCGCCCGCCGCATTTCATCATCGCCCAGCCCGAAATCAAATCGCTCGCCGATCTCAAGGGCAAGACCATCGGCGTCGTTTCGATGCACGAAGGTACGACATTTTTCATCAAGGACATCGCCAAGGCCGGCGGCTTTGCGCTTGCCGACGTCAAGGTTGAGGCGGTCGGGGGCTCGCCGACGCGGGCGCGCCTGCTTAAGGAGCGCAAGATCGACGCCGGCCTGCAGCCATATCCGCTGAGCTATGAGGCGGAAGCCGCCGGTTTCAGCAATCTCGGACCGATCATCAAGCTGGTGCCCGACTATCAATTCACGTCCGTTATTGTCGATAACAAGTGGGCGACGCAGAATCGCGCACTGATGGCCGGTTTCCTGCGCGCCTTGCGCAAAGGCACTGACTATATGTTCGCTCATCCTGATGAGGCGGCCGAACTTGGCGCCAGGGAATTGCGGACAACGCCAGCGAATGCCCGCCGCGCGCTCGAGGACACCGCGCGCTTGGATGTTATCGCGCGCGATATGTCGCTGACCGATCTCAGCTTGCAAAAGGTTTTCGAGACCATGCAGCAAGCGGATGTCATGGGCCGCGACAAGGTCTATGACCGCTCCAAATTTGTCGATGAAAGCTATCTCAACGAGAGCCGCCGCTAGTAACGCGGTCTGAAGACTCGAGAACCGATCGAATGATCTCTCCAACCCTCGAAAACGATCTCAAGGCCGCGATCCGCACGATTCCCGATTATCCCAAACCGGGCATCATGTTCCGCGACATCACCACGCTGCTCGGCGATGCACGCGCCTTCCGCCGTGCGGTCGACGAGATGGTGCAGCCGTGGGCCGGGATGAAAATCGACAAGGTTGCGGGCATTGAAGCGCGGGGGTTTATCCTTGGCGGCGCAGTGGCGCACCAGGTTTCGGCCGGGTTTATCCCGATCCGCAAGAAGGGCAAGCTACCGCATAAGAGGGTGAGCATTGCCTATTCGTTGGAGTACGGCCTCGACGAGATGGAAGTGCACGAAGACGCGGTGACGAAAGGCGAGCGTGTCATCCTGGTTGATGATCTCATTGCCACCGGCGGCACCGCGGAAGGTGCGGTCAAGCTGCTGCGCCAACTCGGCGCCAATGTGCTGGCGGCCTGTTTCGTGATTGACTTGCCTGAACTCGGCGGCGCCGACAAATTACGCAAGATGGATGTGCCGGTGCGGACGCTGATTTCGTTCGAGGGGCATTAGCCCCGGCGCGGGCCCCACGGACCACCCGCGCCGCCGCCAATATTGATCGGCGGTTCGCCCGGAAGGAATGGCTTGCCGCCACTTTCGTTTTGTTCGCCGCTGCTCCAGGGGCCGTCGGCCGGTGGTTCATTGCCAGCGTCCTCACGTGGTGCCGGCCCCGCAATCGCAAGCGGCCCGGGATCATGTCCACCGGCGAATTTCACCAGCGCCTCGACACGCGCTTCGACCGGCGGGTGGGTATCGAAAACATTGGAAAAGCCGACCCGCGGGTTATCGATGCACATTTCCATGACCGCGGAGTTGGCGCCGGGTATTTCCCCGCGCCCCTCGATCTTGCGCAGCGCCGAGATCATCGCATCCGGATTTTTGGTGAGCTCCACCGAGCCGGCATCCGCCAGGTACTCGCGTTGGCGTGACAGCGCGAAGCGGATCACGATGGAGAGGATCCAGACCACCGCGATGATGGCAATCGCGATGATGATGGCGATGCCCGCGCCACCCTTGCGGTCGTCGCTGCCCGAGCGGCGGCCACCGCCCCACATTACGTTCTGGAAAAAGATGCGGAATACGAGCTCGCCAAAGAACGAGATCACACCGGCAATTACCACCGCGATCACCAGCATACGCACATCGCCGTTGCGGATATGGGTAAGCTCGTGGCCGAGGACGGCCTCGATTTCCTTGTCGTTGAGCGCGCTGATCAGCCCGCGCGTCACCGTGATCGAATATTGTTTCTGAGTGAGACCGGTGGCGAAGGCGTTGAGGGCGTCATCATCCGCAATGCGCAGCGTCGGCATCGTAATGCCGCGCGAGATACACAAGTTTTCCAGGAGATTGTAGAGTCGCGGCTCTTCCTGCCGGGTGACCGGTTGTGCGCCGGTGACGGCGTCGATCATCTGCTGGTGGAATTTGTACGCGATCGCGATCCAGACGATCGTGCCGACAGTTGCGAACGGCAACGCCTTGATGAAATCGAACTCGGCGGCGCGGATGAGATAGTCGAGCGGCGGCGCATTGTACGAGTTGTACGTGCTCAGCGCCTCGGCCAGCAGCGCGCCGGCGAACACCATGACGTAGACCAGAAAGAACAGGCCGATCAGCAGCGCAATCGATCGGCGCTTGTTCGATTGGATATGCGTATAGAGTCCGTAAGCGGCCATGGTCTTGCTCGGAGCCTTCCTAGTCATGGCCGGGCTTGTCCCGGCCATCTCGCTTAGGGCCGCACTACCGTGCCAGCCTGAGCGGGATGCCCGGCACAAGGCCGGGCATGGCGGATGGGGCTAGAACTTCACGCTCGGCGCCTGGTCGAGCTGGGCGCGGCTTTCGCCGAGATCGAAAAACTCGCGCTGCGAGAATCCAAAAATTCCGGCGAATAGCGACGCCGGAAATTGCTGGATGCCGGTGTTGTATTCCTGCACGGCGCTGTTGAAGAAGCGGCGGGAGGCCGCGAGCTTGTTCTCTATGTCGGACAAGTCGCTTTGCAGTTGCTGGAAATTCGCGTTGGCCTTGAGGTTCGGATAATTCTCCGACAGCGCGAACAACTGGCGCAAGGCGCCACTGAGCACGTTTTCCGCCGCAACTTTTTGCTCGACGCCTGGTGCTGCAACAGCAGCATTGCGCGCCTGGATCACCGCCTCCAGCGTTCCGCGCTCATGTGCGGCATAGCCTTTCACCGTCTCGACGAGATTCGGGATCAAGTCGTGGCGTTGCTTGAGCTGCACGTCGATGTCGGCAAAGGCCTGATTTGTCCTCTGCCGCATGGCGACGAGGCTGTTGTAGATGCTGATCGCCCAGATCACGACGACGACGGCGACACCAAGAACGATCCAGCCGGTGGTGGACATGAAGCGGCTCCAAGGTAGGAAACGGTTGGTCGAGCAAAACAAGTCTACCCTAGATGGGATCGCCGCGGCCAACGGCAACCGGGTAGGGGTGGCTGGAGGCATCCCGGTAGTCGCGCCGAAGGTGCTGGAGGTTCATGCAATAGGCGTCGCCGAATAAAAAAAGACCCCGAGCCTAAACTCGGGGTCTCTTCACCAGACGGCTATTCGGGGGGTAAGGGGGGAGCCGCCCAGCTGAAATACACGGGGCATTAACGTCGCTCTTTACGATTGGTTCCGGCGATATTGCAGAGGGCTGGTTTTTATCCACAGGGCCTCCCATCTGGGCGTTGCGGCGTCTTGAGACGGTCACGATCGGTAAGTTCCATCGCGATCGGGGTCCGGGGGTAAATTCGGAGGGCATCACCCATGAGCATGGTGATGATTCGGTGTCCCGTGACAGGCCGCGCGGTTTCGACCGCGATCGAGACCGAGCCGGTCACATTCCGCAATCTTCCGCCGGTTGCAGGGCGCATGCATTGTCCGGCCTGCGAGCGGGATCATACGTGGACGGCCAGTTCCGCCTGGCTTGCGGGTGAGCCGCGCCTGGTGACATCGGCGCAGCCGTCGAAAATCGAGGCCGCCTAGCGGGTTAGCTTGCTTCGCGGAACCGCACCGCCGCTTCGAGGTCGACCGAAACAAGCTGCGAAACGCCACGTTCGGCCATGGTGACCCCGTACAGGCGGTTCATGCGCGCCATTGTGATCGGGTTGTGCGTGATGATCACGAAGCGGGTGTCCGTTGACCTGGTCATCTCGTCGAGCAGATCGCAGAAACGCTCCACGTTGTGATCGTCAAGCGGTGCGTCCACTTCGTCGAGCACGCAGATCGGTGCGGGATTTGTCAGGAACACGGCGAAGATCAGCGCCAGTGCGGTCAACGCCTGCTCGCCGCCCGAGAGCAGCGACAGCGTCGCCGGCTTTTTGCCTGGCGGCTTGGCCAGGATTTCCAATCCGGCTTCCAGCGGATCTTCGCTTTCAATCAACTGCAATTCGGCGGTACCCCCGCCGAACAGTTGGCTAAACAAATGCTGGAAGTGTTTGTTCACTTGTTCGAACGACGCCAGCAGCCGCTCACGCGCTTCCCGGTTGAGGCTCTGAATGCCGAGCCGCAATTTCTTGATCGCTTCGACGAGATCGTCGCGTTCGGTGGTCAGCGAGGTGTGCTGGGCCTCGACTTCGCGCAGTTCTTCTTCGGCGCGCAAATTGACTGCACCCAGCCGTTCGCGTTCACGGCGCAGGCGCTCCAGGGTCGCCTCGATTTCTGTGAGGTCAGGTAGCGGATCGGTCGGCTTGATCTCGGCGAGCGCCGCCACGGCCGATGGCTCGATTTCCAGCATGTCGTGAATTTCGCGGCCAATATCGGTGAGCCGGCGCTTGGCGCCTTCAAAACGCTCCTCGGCGCGTGCGAGCTCTTCGCGCGCCGCGCTTGCCGCTTCCAGCGCGGCACGCGCATCGCGATCGGCTTCGGCCAGCGCGCCTTCGGCTTCCTGCAAGCGGTCAGCGCAGGCGCGACGCGCCGTTTCGGCGGTCTGGACTTCGGTGATCAGCGCGCCGCGCTTTTCGCCAAAAACCTGCGGAGCGTTTTCGAGTTCGGTGCGGTCGCGCTTGGCCTCGGCGGTGCGTTGCTCGAGCGTCGTGATCTGGTTGCGCGCGCCTTGCTGGCGTTCAAGCCAACCGGATTTGTCCGCGGCAAGGCTGGTCAGGCGGCGGTCGGCGAGTTCGGCTTCGCGCACGATCGCCTGTTGTTCGGCGCGCACCTCGGCAAGCTTGGCGCGCTTGCCCGATATTTCGTCGCGCACCTGCGCAAGTTTTGTTTCGATGTCCGCCGCCGCCGCAAAGGCGACGAGTGCGCTTTCCGCCTCGGCCTTGGCGGCCACCGCTTCGTCGCGGCTCATCGTCAGGCGCGCGCGTGCTTCCGCCAACGCTGAGAGGCGTGCCGCCTGACGATTGAGATCGCGCTCGCGCGCACGTGATTCTGCTTCCGCACTGTTGGCCGCGTCGAAAGCGGCCTGTGCTTTTTCCAGGTCCCGGCGTCTGGCCTCAACCTCGTTGCGTGCGCTTTCAAGTTCGCTGTCGATCTCGGCAAATCGGCTGCGTTGCGCCAGCCGGCGGGCCGCGCCGGTGGGCGCGTGCGCGGCTGCGACAAAGCCATCCCAACGCCAGAGATCGCCTTCGCGCGACACCAACCGCTGGCCGGTTTTTAGAGTGCCTGCCAGCCGGATGCCGGTGTCTCGCTCGACCACGCCAATTTGCGCGAGGCGCCGCGTAAGTTGGGCCGGTGCTTTGACATAACGCGCCAGCGGTTCAACGCCATCAGGCAGGGCCGGGTCAGGGGCCTCGCCCGTGACCGCGGTCCAATGCATTGGGGAAGAGGGGTCGACCGGAGCGTCGAGATCGTCACCGAGCGCGGCTCCCAACGCCTTTTCGAAGCCTTTCTCCACGGAGATGTGGTCGATCACCGGCGGCCACAGGCTTCGGGTCTCGAGCGACAACATCTTGGAAAGCGTTTTCGCCTCGGTCTCAAGGCGCTGCACGCGTTTTTCGGCTTCTGCCGAAGCAGTACGAGCAGTCTCGAGGTCCGCCCGCGCAACGTTATGTGCGGCCTCTGCGGCCACCGCAGCAGCTTCCGCTTCGGTCAGCGCCGCCTGCGCGCCTTCGACCGCGGCCGCAAGCGGGGCGCTGTCGGCGCTGTGCAGCGTCGTCAGTTCGCGCTCGATGGCCTCGATTTCGGATGAAAACTTCGCAATACGATCGCTCTGCTCGCGCACGGCATTTTCATAGCGATTGCGTTGCGCAGTCAGGTCGGCAAGCGCGGTGGTCAGATCGCTGAAAATCTTTTCGGCGGCGGAAAGTTCGCCATCGGCCGCCGCCACTTTCGCGTCGACGCCGCTGCGCCGGCCCGCGCTTTCGCGCGCTTCGGCTCGGATGGCTTCCTCCTCGGCAGCGAGGCGGACGACAGCTTGCTCGGCGTCAGCCGCCAGCCGTTGTTCGCGCTCGGTGTCGGCGGCAAACTGAACCAGCCGGAGATCGAGTTCGGCAATGCGGTCCTTGGCGCGCGCTTCCTCTCGATCAAGATCCTGCAACGCGACATTGAGACGATGCAGGGCCGCACCCGCGCGTGCCTCTGCCTCGCGCAATTCCGGCAGGGTGGCAGCGACCTCAGCCTGGCGTTTCGACGCCTCGACTTCCGCCTCGACGCGTCCCGCAACAGTGCGCACACAAAGGTCCTTTGCGTGCTCCGCCTCGGTGACCTCATTGTTCGCGGCCGTCCAGCGCAAGTGATAAAGCGTCGCCTCGTTCTTGCGCACTTGCGACGACACGGTGCGATAGCGGATCGCCTGACGGGCCTGTTTCTTCAGTCCGTCGATTTGCGCGGTAAGCTGGCCGATCACGTCTTCGGCGCGCAAAAGATTGGTCTCGGCTGCCTTCAGGCGCAGTTCGGCTTCATGGCGCCGGGCATGCAGACCGGCGACGCCGGCCGCTTCCTCAAGGACGCGGCGGCGTTGTTCGGGTTTGGCCTGGATGATCTCGCCGATGCGGCCCTGATGCACGAGGGCAGGCGAACGCGCGCCCGTCGAGGCGTCGGCGAACAGGATCTGGACATCCCGCGCGCGGACCTCGCGACCGTTGATCCGATAGTTGGAACCGGCATCGCGCTCGATCCGGCGGGCAATCTCGATTGAATCCTGATCGTTGAAGGCGGCGGGCGCCGAACGCGTCGAATTGTCGATGGCAATCGCGACTTCGGCGTTGTTTCGTGCCGGCCGGCTGTTCGAGCCGGAGAAAATCACGTCATCCATGGAAGAGGCGCGCATCGATTTGTGCGAGGATTCGCCCATCACCCAGCGCAACGCTTCAACCAGGTTCGACTTGCCGCATCCGTTAGGGCCAACGACGCCCGTCAAACCCGGCTCGATCATAAAATCGGTCGGTTCGACGAATGACTTGAAACCGAGCAGACGCAGCCGGGTGAGTTTCATTCGCTAAGGCCTCAGCATTCTTCTTGTTGGCGCACAAACTTTTCCGACGATCGGTTCCCGATTTTCCGGATCATGCGCAATGCGGGATGAGAGCCCGCCAGTCCATCAGGTTTTTGCATTGAACAATTCAGCAAGCCGTCCCGAGGCTTGGCCCGGGTCTGGTGGCCCATCTGCCGCATCGGTTGGCAGAATGAATCGCCGCGCCCGCGAGGGCAACTGCCGTGCGGGCCAAGACGGTGGTTTTCCAGACATTTCCAGCGAGGCGCGGGCAGGACCCGAAGCCTGCGCGGCGGTACGGTCTGCCGCGCAGGGCAAAAAAGCGTTATCAGCCCTTGAGATAGGGGTCGATGACCTTGGCCATGTCCTCAATTGACAGGGCGCCCGGGTAGGCGGTTCCGTTGATGAAAAAGGTCGGGGTTGATTGGACCTTGAACTTGTCGACGGCCCTTTGGCGCACGCTTTCGATGCCGTCGAGCACCTTCTGATTCGCCAGGCACTCATTGAAGGTCTGCTCGGTGAAGCCCGCCTGCTTGGCGATGGCGAGCAGCGGCGGTATCGGCTTCTCCACCGCCCATTGCCGCTGCTGCCGGAACAGCGTGTCGACGAGAGCGAAATACTTGTCCTTGTCGCTCTGGCCCGAGCAGCGCGCCAGCATGAAGGCAGCCGCCGCAAGGTTGTCGAGCGGAAATTCGCGGAAAATGAACCGCACCTTGCCGGTGTCGATGTAACGTTTCTTAAGTTCGGGAAATGTCTTTTCCTCGAAATTTGCGCAATGCGGGCAAGTCATCGACGCATATTCGATGACGGTCACCGGCGCCTTGTCGTTGCCCATGACCATGTCGGGCAGCGCATCCGGTTTCATCAGTTCCTCGGTCGGCACCGTTTCCGCGAAGGCTTCACCGTGAAACGGCGGCAACGAGGAGACGCCCAGCACGGCTGTGGCGAGGGCCAGCGCGGCGGTGCTTTGGCAGAATTCGCGGCGAGTGATCGTCAACTGAGGCTCCTAGGCTGGTCCTGGGCTGAAATGCCGGTCCGTAGGTTCATTGGCTAGCTGGATAGCATAATTGTGGCAATGCCGGGCCGGGCTGCCAAGGCACCATGCGTGCTCAATTTCGCTTGATTGCCGCACCCAGGCGGGCGAGCGCCTGGCGCAGGTCCTCGTCCTTTACCTCGGGCAGGGCCTCGGCGATGCGGGCGGCCATCGCGGGGTCGGGGGCCTGGCGGGGTGGCGGTTCGCGACGCCGAAGAGGGGCTTGGCGCAAGGCCACGCGGCCGATCGCTTGCCAACCAAAGAACCGGTTCACCCGCTCGAGAATGACAGCCGACAGGTGCTGGATCTCAAGTGCCGCGGGGCCTTCGACCCGCAGGACCAGGGTTGCGGGTTCCGGCGCTTCATCACCGACCGCGCGCGGCCAGCTGATCTTGAGAGGCTCGCTATGAGCGGCGATTTCACCGCCCACAATGTCGGCCCAGCGCGAGATGATTTCGGTCGAGGCGAAGCCCTGCGCTTTCATGACGTCGTTTAAGGTGGCGCTGAGCAGCTCCGAAAGCGGACGGGGAAAACTGCGCGAGGGCTTGGTCATGAAGAGGCACCTTGTGCCATCGTTGGCTCCATGAACGTAGCAGTCCGCATGCCGCGGCGAAAGAAAGGGACCGCGCCCGCGGCCGCTGATCTGCTCGCCTGGTACGACCGGCACGCCCGCGTATTGCCGTGGCGCCAGGAGCCATGGCGCGCGCTGCGCGGCGAACGGCCCGATCCCTACGGCGTCTGGCTTTCCGAGATCATGCTGCAACAGACCACGGTCAAGGCCGTCGGCCCCTACTATGCGCGCTTTCTCGCGCGGTGGCCGACGGTCAACAGGCTCGCGGCCGCCAGTCTCGATGATGTGCTGCGCCTCTGGGCGGGTCTCGGCTATTACGCGCGCGCCCGGAACATGCACGCCTGCGCGACAGTAGTCGTCCAGCGGCATAATGGAAAATTTCCAAGAGAAATGGACGAACTTCGGGCGCTGCCCGGCGTCGGCGATTATACGGCGGCAGCAATTGCAGCGATCGCGTTCGATATTGCCGCGGTGCCGGTCGATGGAAATGTTGAACGCGTGGTGTCGCGTCTGTTTGCGGTTGAAGAGGAATTGCCGGCAGCAAAACCGAAGATCAAACAGTTGGCCGCGTCGCTATTGCCGGGCGAACGCTCCGGCGATTTCGCACAGGCGTTCATGGATCTCGGCGCCACTATCTGCTCGCCCAAACGTCCGGCCTGTGCGTTGTGCCCGTGGGTCGAATCGTGCGTCGCACACCTGCGCGGCGACCAGGAAACGTTTCCCCGCAAGGCGCCCAAACGGGAAGGACAATTGCGCCGCGGCGCGGCCTACGTCGCTCTCCGTGCCGATGGACGCGTGCTGCTGCGCAAGCGCCCGGACAAGGGTCTGCTTGCGTCCATGACGGAAGTGCCTGGCAGCGCGTGGGCGCACGATTTCGACGAGAAATCTGCGCTGCGCTTTACCCCACGATTGAAGGGCGCAAAATGGGCGCGCGTGCCGGGTGTCGTGCGTCATGTGTTCACGCATTTTCCGCTTGAGCTTGCGGTCTTCCGCGCAACGGTGACGCGTCCGACTAAAGCGCCGGCGAACGCGCGTTGGGCACCCCTTGCGGACCTCGCCGGCGAAGCCTTGCCCAACGTCATGCGTAAAGTCATTGTCCATGCGCTCGACAATGATGGCGGAGGGAAGCATGGCAGACGGCGAGGATAGAAGAGGCGGCGGCTGGTCGCCGAGCCTGCGTTATCCTGATCCGCTCGTTCAATCGCTCGACCGGCGCTTCGAAAAATATCGGCTGCCTCTCGCAAGCGTCGAACGTCTTTGGACCGGTTCGCGCTGGGGCGAAGGACCGGTCTGGTTCGGTGACGGACGATATCTGCTCTGGAGCGACGTGCCGGGCGATTGCATCCGGCGCTGGGACGAGGAGACCGGCGCGACCAGCATCTTCCGCAAGCCGTCCAACAACGCCAACGGCAATACCCGCGACCGGCAGGGCCGGCTGATCACCTGCGAGCATTTGAGCCGGCGCGTTACGCGCACCGAATATGATGGCCGCATCACCGTGATTTGCGACCGCTTCGAGGGCAAACGGCTGAATTCTCCGAACGACGTGGTCGTAAAGTCCGATGGCTCGATCTGGTTTACCGACCCGCGCTTCGGGATCCTGAGCAACTACGAAGGCGAGATTGCCGAGCCCGAATTGCCGATGAATGTCTATCGCGTCGACGGCAAGAGCGGAGCCGTTACTGTCGTGGCGAGCGAGATCAATGCCCCGAACGGCCTGGCGTTTTCTCCGGACGAAAAGAAACTCTACATTGTGGAATCGCGGAGCGAACCACGCACCATTTTGTCGTTTGACGTTGCGGCGAGCGGCGACAAAATCTCCAACCGGAAACTTCTGATCGATTCCGGGCCGCAAGGCACGCCTGACGGTTTCCGCTGCGATACCGATGGCAACCTGTGGTGCGGCTGGGGCATGACGCCCGAGCTCGACGGCGTGCGTGTGTTTACCCCGCAAGGCGAACCAATCGGCCAAATTTCACTGCCGGAGCGCTGCGCCAATGTTTGTTTCGGCGGCGTAAGGCGCAACCGCCTGTTCATGGCGGTCGCGCATTCGCTCTATGCGGTCTACGTCAACGCGCAGGGTGCGCCCGGCGGCTAGAACCGTCAGATGGCCGGAATACCGGCCGCTGCCGTCAGCAAAGCATTTTCCGCGCGCTCGCTCCGGTCCGGCTTTGGCAGCTTCCGCGCTGCTGCTTTCCGGTTGATCTTGCTCTTGGCGATCGCGCCCAGTTTCTTGTCGGTCGCTTTCTCTTCCTTCAGGGTCATGTTGAGAATTTTGGCAACATCATTGCGCCCGATCACCTTGGCCCAGGCCACCAGCGTGCCATAGCGGGTGATCTCGTAGTGCTCCACCGCCTGTGCCGCCGCGATCAACGCCGCATTGAGCACGACTTTGTCTTCGATCTCTCCGGCGATCTCATTTGCTTCCTCGATGATGCCGTCGATGGCCGGGCACTTGGTGCCTTGCGGGATCGACTTGATCATCTTGAAGACGCGGTCGAGCCTTTTGACCTGGCCCTTGGTCTGCTTGAGATGCGTACTGAACCCCTTCTTGAGGCCGGGATCCGACGCTTTCTTGATCATGTCCGGCAAGGCTTTGAGAATTTGGTGCTCAGCGTAGTAGATGTCCTGCAGCGTGTGCACGAACAACTCGTCGAATGTGTCGATTTCGGATGAAAACCAGCCCATCGGCTGTCCTCCCTTTTAATAAGTTGCTGGTGCGATAAGTCGGGGGATCGGCGTCAGTTCCCAATGGCGGGAAAGACGGCTAAAAAATCGGCCACAATCCGGGAAAAGGAACCAGCCAATGAAAATCGAACGTCACGGCGTTGCTGCGCGCATGAGCAAGGTGGTGGTGCACGGCGACACCGTTTATCTCGCCGGCATCGTCGCCGATAATCCAAAGGGCAAGAATACCACCGAGCAGACGACGAGTATCTTGAGCCAGATCGACGGCTTCCTGGCCAAGGCCGGCACCGACAAGAGTAAACTGCTGTCTGCCAATATCTGGATCACCGATATGGCGAACTTCGCCGAGATGAACGCGGTGTGGGATGCATGGGTGTCGCCTGGCAATACACCGGCGCGTGCGACGGTCGAGGCCATGCTGGCGACTCCTGACTACAAGGTCGAGATCATGGTGGTGGCAGCGAAGTAGCTTCACTTTTTGTCATGGCCGGGACAAGCCCGGTGATGACAGACGTTTACCGGAGGAACGATGTGATATGAGCGACCTTGGCATCCTGGCGATCTTCAACGACGTTGCAGCCGGCCGCGACGCTGAATTCGACGCTTGGTTCCAGGGCGAACATCTCCTGGAGCGGCTCGCCGTGCCGGGTTTTCTGTTCGGCCGGCGGCATCAGGCGATTTCGGGCTCGGCCGCCTATTCCAATTTCTATCTGGTCGAAAGTCCCGCGGTATTGACCTCGAAGGCTTATCTTGAGCGGCTCGACAATCCGACACCGATGACCAAGAAAATCATGTCGGAGGTGTTTCTCAACATGAACCGCACGCTGTGTCATCGCACTTTGCGGTGCGGCGGGTTTCGTGGCGCCTACGCCGTCACGGTACGGTTTAACGACGTGCCGGACATCGAAGGATTGACGTTGTTGGCTAACGAACTGGCGAGCGACACCGCGATTGCGGCATGCGAAATCTGGACGGCCGTCGATCCGGCGGGGCAGCCGGTGTCGATGGAAGAAAAGCTGCGCGGCGGTGATAAGAAAATCAAAGCCTGCCTGATGGTGGATACGCTGCACCAGGCCGATGCCGAGAAACTCGGCGCGCGCCTGGAAAAAGAATTCGCAAACGCCGACGTCGGCGTGTTCCGCGTGCTTTGCCAGCTCGGCAACGGAGCGGCCTGAACCGTGCAGTCGCTACAGCCGCTCGCCGGGAAAATCGCCGCGCGTCTCATTGAGCGCCGCGAAACGATCGCCGTTGCCGAGTCATCGACCGGTGGACTAGTCGCGGCGGCGCTGCTCGCAGTGCCTGGCGCGTCCGCTTATGTCATCGGCGGCGCCGTGGTCTATACGAAGGCCGCGCGGGCGGCACTGCTCGGCATTAATGATGCCGATATGCAAGGCCTCCGGCCCGCCACCGAGGCATATTCCCTGCTGATTGCGCGGCGCGTGCGGGAGCGGCTGGGTGCGACCTGGGGGCTTGGCGAAACCGGCGCGACGGGGCCGAGCGGCAATCGCTACGGCGACCCCGCGGGACATAGCTGCATGGCGATCGCCGGGCCTGTTGAACGCGCTGTGACGTTGCAAACGGGAAGCGCCCACCGGCGCGCGAACATGGATGCTTTCGCGATGCGCGCGCTCGAGCTTCTTGCCGAAGTGATTTCCGCCAGGAGCTAGGTTTTACTCGGCCGCTTCCGACATTTCCGCGCGCACCTGGGCGCGGAATTCATCGATCAGGCGCAGGCCTTTTGGCGTTTCGACGTGCCAGAAGGTCCAGCCGTTGCAGGCATCCAGGCCCTGCGCCAACGCGCCAATCTTGTGGATCGAGCCGACCTGACCTTCGAACGATACGGCGCCATCGGCGCGCACCAGTGCCTTGTGCCGCTTCTTGGCATCGACCAGCTTGATGCCAGGCGTCACCAGCCCGCGTTCGATCAATGCCGAAAATGGCACGCGCGGCGCTTCGCGCGCGGTGACGAAAGGCGCCAGCGTCGGTGCCTCCAGCGGCTTGGTCGCCGAAATTCGTTTTTCCGCGGCGTTAGCGTATTTCGAATCCTGTTCGCAGCCGACAAAGCGGCGCCCAAGTCGCTTGGCGACCGCGCCGGTGGTGCCGGTCCCGCAGAACGGATCGAGCACCAGATCGTCAGGTCGTGAGCTCGACAGGATCACGCGCGCGAGCAGCGCCTCGGGCTTCTGCGTCGGGTGCAGTTTTTTGCCGTCGCGGCCCTTCAAGCGCTCGTCACCGGTACACAGTGGTAGCGTCCAGTCGGAGCGCACCTGGATGTCTTCATTCGCGGCCTTGAGCACTTCGTAGTTGAACGTGTATCCGCGGCCCTCGGGGTCACGCGACGCCCAGATCAGGGTTTCATGCGCGTTGGTAAAACGGCGTCCGCGGAAATTCGGCATCGGGTTGGATTTCCGCCAGATCACATCATTCAGGATCCAGAATCCGAGATCCTGCATGATCGTGCCGACCCGGAAAATATTATGGTACGAGCCGATCACCCAGATCGTGCCGGCGGGCTTGAGTACGCGGCGACATGCCGTGAGCCATTCTTTGGTGAAGGTGTCATAGGCCGCGAAGCTGTCGAACTTGTCCCAGTCGTCGGTGACCGCGTCGACATGCGAGTCATCCGGGCGCTTCAAATCGTTCGCGAGCTGGAGATTGTAGGGCGGATCCGCAAAGACGAGATCGACGGATGCCGCCGGCAACTTCGCCATGCCGGCGATGCAATCGCCGACAAGAATGCGGTGCGGTTGCGGACTCTCTGAAACTCCACGGGGCGCCCGTGAGGGCGCCCCGCGACGCGACACTACCATGACTCAGGACTCTGACTCAGGTGACGCGGTCGGCGACGCGGGACCTACAACCGACAGAACTGCATCTTGATCGTGCAAGGTAAAAAAGCGGTTTATTGTTGGGGCCTTCAACTCGGCAAATTCTGCCTATTTCACCGGGAGTTGGTACAACCATGCCAATGGCGCATTGGAGTTGGACGTGTGCGTCCACTTCGGCGATGATCGCGTAAAGGTCCCGGGAGGAGTTTGCGATGCGTTGGGATGATTTCCGCCGTAGCGACAATGTCGAAGATGATCGCGACGCCGGTGGTGGTTTTGGCGGCGGCGGGGGCGGAATTGGTATTCCGGTCGGGGGCGGCGGTCTCGGTATTGGGACCATTGTCGTTTTAGGCCTGATCGGCTGGGCGCTCGGCATTGACCCGAGCGTGCTGATCGGCGGCGCGGAACTCGTCAACAATAGTACGCACTCTCAGCAGCCCTCGCAGCCGAGCGCGCGGCGCACCGGCGCGCCCAAGGATCAGATGGGCGATTTCGTTGCCGCTGTGCTCGGCAATACGGAAGACACCTGGACGGAGATTTTCAAAAATAGCGGGCAAACATATCTCGTGCCACGCCTGCGGCTGTTCTCCGGTTCTGAGCAGGGCGGCTGTGGCTACGCGCAGGCTGCGATGGGGCCGTTCTATTGCCCGAACGACCGCCGCATTTATCTCGATACCTCTTTCTTCCGTGACATGCGCGAACGATTTCGCGGTTGCAGCGGCAAGGCGTGTGAATTCGCGGAGGCTTACGTGATTGCCCACGAGGTCGGACATCACGTCCAGAATTTGCTTGGTATTTTGCCAAAGGCGCAAAACGCGCAGCGTGCTGCCGGCAGCAAGGTAGAAGCAAATCGCATTCAGGTGCGGGTTGAGTTGCAAGCCGACTGTCTGGCCGGAGTTTGGGCCAACCATTCCAACCAGCGCTGGAATTCGCTCGAGGCGGGCGACGTGGAAGCGGCCTTGCAGACGGCCGCCGCGATCGGCGACGACCGGCTGCAACAGCAATCGCGCGGTTACGTCGTGCCTGACGCCTTCACCCACGGATCGTCAGCGCAGCGACAACGCTGGTTCACGACCGGCCTGAAAGAGGGCAAAGTGTCTTCCTGCAATACGTTCGGGGCGACTTCGCTCTAGGAAACGCACTTATGCCCGGCATCGACGAAAGCCGACAATTCGTACCGTTGAAGATCGCGGTGCTCACGGTATCTGACACGCGCGAGCTTGCGGATGATAAGTCCGGCGCGACGCTGATCGAACGCATTCGCGCCGCCGGTCACGTCCTGGCCGAGCGATCCATTGTCAAGGACGAGGTGAAAGCGATCCGCCAGCGGGTGAAAGCCTGGATTGCCGATAAATTCATCGATGTCGTGATTACGACGGGCGGCACCGGCTTCACCGGTCGCGATGTGACGCCTGAGGCCGTCGAGCCGCTGTTCGAGAAAAAAATGGACGGCTTTTCGACGATGTTCCTGCTGGTGAGCGAAAGGAAGATCGGCACATCCGCTATCCAGACACGCGCCACCGCCGGCGTTGCCAATGCGACCTATATCTTTTGCTTGCCGGGTTCGCCGGGCGCCTGCAAGGATGCCTGGGACGAGATCCTCGTGCACCAGCTCGACTACCGCTACCGCCCCTGCAATTTCGTGGAAATCCTGCCGCGGCTGGATGAGCATTTGCGCCGGCCGAAAGCGAAAGGTGCGACCGCGTAGGATAGGCGTCGATTGTTTGTCATGGCCGGGCTTGTCCCGGCCATCTCGTTTAGGGACGCAGGGCCGTGCCACGCTAAGCGAGATGCCCGGCACAAGGCCGGGCATGACCAGTTGTCGAACGCCGAGCGCGTCACAACTCCATATCCCAGAACTCGGCGATAACGTCCTTGCCCCAGGTGTGGCGCGGCTCGCTTGAGGTGAGGGTGAAGCCCGCCTTTTCATAAGTTCGACGTGCAGCGGCGAGTATGCTGTGCGTCCACAATGTCATCTTCTGGTAGCCGCTCTTGCGCGCAAAGCTGATGCATTCGTCAACCAGGCGCGTGCCAAGCTTGAGACCGCGCGCTTTCGGATCGACCAGGAGCAGCCGAAGCCGCGCGACGCCGGCCAGTTCGTCCTTCACCACCATGACGCAGCCGACATTTTCGCCATTCATTTCGGCGATCCAGCAGCGTTCCAGCTTGGTGTCGTAGTTGTTGACAAAGTCGGCCACGATTTGCGCACACAGACCTTCGAAAGGCTCGCCCCAGCCATATTCCTGGGCATAAAGCTGGGCGTGCCGGGAAACGATCCAGCCGAAGTCGCCATACCGTGGCGCACGCAGGATGAAGTCTGGGTGTGTCGGCGCCACTTCGCCCGGCTCGCCGAGGAGGTTTTCAATCGTCTGCATTGCGGAGATCAGTTGCGTCTGGTCATCGGGATTGAGCCTGGCCAAGGTGTCGGCGACGTCGCGCTGTGACCGCCTTTCCGCCGGGTCAAAGGCCTGCCGCCCGCGCGCCGTCAGCGAAAGATGGTTTTGCCGCGCGTCTTTCTCCGAAGCCTTGCGCGTGATCAGGCCGCGCTTTTCGAAATTGCGCAGGATGCGGCTCAAATAACCGGCATCGAGATAGAGCGCGCGGCCAATGTCCTTTGCGGTCGCCGCCTCATTGTGGGCGATCTCATACAGCACCCGCATTTCGCCGAGTGAGTAGGGACTATCGAGATAAGTTTTGCGCAAGACGCCAATCTGGCGCGTGTAAAACCGGTTGAAGCGGCGTACCGCGGCGATGCGTTGCTGGGCATTTCCGGCGCTGGTCATGGCACCGGTCAACGTCGACCTGTTAGTTGACAAAGTCAAGTATTGGCGCGGATCGTTGCGGTCGGGGAGAGCATGGCAATGCGTCGGCGCCCGACCCGTCGGAGCAGGGCCATCTCCCCGTCGGCGCTTTCCGGATGGCCTCCGATCGTCTCGTAGAACCTTTTGGCGATCAGCAAGCCCTGTTCGGGCCGTGGGCCGCCGCCGAACGCGACCCGGAGAAGGCTGACGAGCTCGGCGAACCCTGGCCGCATCAAGTCAGTCGCGCCTGGTGGCCGAAAGACCGCAGCGCGAGCGGCACCCTCAAGAAGCTCGGCGTCCTGGATGAATCTGTCTGTGGCTTCGATCCAGCCCGGTTGCGGCACCGCGCCCGCACGCAGGAACAGGAGCCACGGCGTGCGCGTGCTGGCGGCGGCCGCAAGTAATCGGGTGCCAATGGGGGCGGAAGACGTCATGAACCGGCAGCCGGCTATGTCCGCGACTTCGGCGGTGGCATCGCTGGAATCTGCATCAGCGACAATGACTTCTGCGATGAGGCCGGCCGCCGCGCCTGGAACCAGCGCGGCGAGCGTCGGTACCAGTGAGCGCTCGGATTCGTGGGTGGCAATGATGGCGCTCAGCATGGAACCGCAGCCGGTGAATACCGTTGCCACCATATCATGTGGAATTCGGCGTCTGGCCTACGACATCGCGCGGATACTGCCCAAATTCTGGCCGGTACCGCGATCGAAAAGCTCGATCGCCCGGGTCTGACTTCCAGCTCGCGTGGACGTCTGGATTTCCGGGCCCCGTTCGCATGCTCTGATGGTGGTGAGACCACTAAGAAGCCCAATAAAACGTGCACGCACCTGCAAACTAGATGCACCCGCAACTTCATGGAACTCGCGGGGAAAAAGCGTCCTAAAAGTGCAAAATCGTTCTTGTTATGTTCACGCACGATCACTAGGATAATTCCATGGCTCGATCAAATGCAGCCGCAAGGCGCCCGCCGGTGACGGAGCTGCCCTCCAAGCCGGCGGGCGGCTATGACGACGTCAGCGAACTTTTGGGCGTTGTTGTCGACCATGAACGCCGCCGCGGACGTGGTGCGCAAAGCAATGCATCCGGCCGCTACGAGTCGCTTGCCCGAGTGGCCTTCGACGACGGCTGGCGCACCTTGGATGAGTTGCCGCCCTTCAAGACCACCGTGACCGTCGACGCCACCCGCAAGATCATCACCCGGAACGACTCGCCCGACATCGGCTTTGACCGCTCGATCAATCCCTATCGCGGCTGCGAGCACGGCTGCATTTACTGCTTTGCGCGGCCGACCCACGCTTATCTCGGCCTCTCGCCGGGCCTCGACTTCGAATCCAAGCTCTTGGTGAAGCCCGAAGCAGCCGCCTTGCTGGAAAAGGAATTGTCGGCGTCTGGCTATGAGCCGAAGGTCATCGCCATCGGAACCAACACCGACCCCTACCAGCCGATCGAGCGCCGCTACAAAGTCATGCGCCGGATTCTGGAGGTGCTCGACCGTGCCGGCCATCCGGTCGGTATCGTCACCAAGTCGGCGCTGGTGCTGCGCGATCTCGACATCCTCGCGCGCATGGCGGAGCGGAATCTCGCGAAAGTCGCGTTGTCGGTGACCACGCTGGATGCGGATCTTGCCCGCAAGATGGAACCGCGCGCGGCGACACCCATGCGACGGCTCGAAACTTTGCGCCGCCTGGCGCAGGCCGGCGTGCCGACGACGGTCATGGTTGCGCCTGTGATACCCGCGCTCAACGACATGGAGATCGAGCGCATTCTCGAAGCCGCGCGTGCCGCCGGCGTGAAAGAAGCCGGATATGTCCTGCTTCGCCTGCCGCTCGAGGTGCGCGACCTGTTCCGCGAATGGCTGACGGCGAACTATCCCGACCGTGCCCGCCATGTCTTCAAGCTGATCCGCGATATGCGCGGCGGCAAGGACTACGATTCCACCTGGGGCACGCGCATGAAGGGCACCGGGCCTTATGCCTGGATGGTCGGCCGCCGTTTCGAAATGGCCTGCGAAAAGCTCGGCCTCAATGAGACGCGGCGGCAGCTCACCACCGAGCATTTCCGCGCGCCCAAGGCAGGCTCGGCGCAACTCAACCTGTTCGCATGAGCGTGCCGTCCGCAAAGCTGACTGCGGTGACCCTTGGAGTGCGGGACCTGTCGGTGAGCGCGCGGTTCTACCAGGCGCTCGGATTTGAACGGAAGTTTCGCGCAACCGGCGACGAGATCGTGTTCCTTGACGGTGGCGGAGTGGTATTGGCGCTGTGGGATCTGGATAAACTTGCTGAGGATTCAGGACTTCCTTCGCAGCAACAGCCGCACGTGTTTCGCGGCGCGACCTTTGCGTGGAATTGCACAACCTCAGCGGAAGTCGATGCTGTCTTCGCCAAAGCTGTAGACGCCGGTGCGAAGTCGCTGCGCCAGCCTGAAACGACTGACTATGGCGGTTACCGAGGATATTTTTCCGATCCCGATGGACACGCCTGGGAAGTGGTAAAGGCACCGGGTTTTGGCTTTACCGAAGATGGGCGCTTGATTCTGCCCGCATAGGGCCCTTGTCCCCGCAATTCGCTTGACGAGGCCACCTTCCAATTGACTTGAGCCTTGCGGCGCGCGCTTTATCGCCGCCATGCTTCGCAAGGCCAAACGGAAATCAGCACTGCGTCTGCCGCTCAAAGAGCCCATTCTGCGTCCCACGTTCAGGCGCGAGCGGCGCGCGCTGAACAAAGGCGTCTTTCCGGTGGCGGGTTGCGATGAGGCAGGGCGGGGGCCGCTCGCCGGCCCCGTGGTGGCAGCCGCGGTGGTGCTAGATCCCAGCCGCATCCCGCGAGGCCTCAACGATTCCAAGAAACTCGATGCCGCCGCGCGCGAGACGCTCTACGAGAAGATTTGCGCGACCGCACAGGTGGCAGTGGCATTTGGCGCGGTGGAACGGATCGACCGCGACAATATCCTTCGGGCCTCACTCTGGGCGCTTGCCCGTGCGGTGAAGGCGCTGCCGGTGCGGCCCAAACTGGTGTTCGTTGACGGCAACCAGAAGATCGATTGCGGCTGCGATTGCGAGGCCGTGGTGTCCGGCGACGCGCTGGTTCTGTCGGTGGCGGCTGCCTCCATCGTGGCGAAGGTCACCCGCGACCGGCTCATGACCCGCCTCGGTCTGGCGCACCCGGGCTACGGTTTTGAGCGGCACATGGGCTACAGCGTCCCCGAGCATTTTGCCGCTTTGGCGAGGCTCGGACCCACCGTCCATCACCGAAAGTCGTTTGCACCGGTGGCCGCCAAACTCGCCGCCATGGATGGCACCTTGGGCACCGCCTCGGACGAGGCCGTCGCGCGGTTGTTGCCTCTTTAGCCCGGCTTCTCTATTGCTGCCCGGTTCCAACGGCTTTCACCCCGCCCCGGGCCAATGCATTACGTCTCCCTGCTCATTGAATTTCTGCGCGGGCGCCCGGCTGTGGTGTTCTGGACCGTGGCGCTCACGCAAGCCGCGCTGTGGACGTTCATTCCGGCAATTTTTTTCAGTGCCCCGCCGGGGGATGTGCCGATGCTGCTCGCCATCGGGCACGAATTCGTGCTGGGCAGTTATCTCGGGCCGCCGCTGGCATTTTGGCTCGGCGAGATTGCCTTCGGGCTGGGCGGTTCGTTGGGACTCTATGCGCTGGCGCAAGCCTGCATCGTCATCGCTTACTGGGCGGTCTTTGCGCTCGGCCGCGGCATTGTCGGTACCCGGCATGCCGTTCTCGCCGTCCTGTTGATGGTCGGCGTCGCCGCCTTCTCTGTCCCCAGTCCGAATTTTGGTCCGGCAATCCTGGCGGCGCCGCTATGGGCGCTCGCGCTGCTGTACTTCTGGCGCGCTGTCGGCGAGGGCAGGCGCGGCTACTGGTTCCTGCTGGCGCTCGTACTCGGGCTGCTCATCCTTGCAAGCTACGCCGGATTGATTCTGTTCGCGGTCGTAATTGCATTTACGCTCGCAACCGCGCGCGGTCGGGCCGCCGCGCTCCATCCGGAACCATGGATTGCCATGCTGCTCCTGTGCATCGTGGTGTTCCCGCACGCACTCTGGCTCAGCGGCGAGCGCTCGCTCGTCATGGAAGGAATTGAAGAGGGCGTCGCTTCGACTGGCCGGCTGTCGCCGGGAACTTGGTTCTGCGTCGTCCTGGTGCTTACGCATCTCGGCCTCGCTTTGCTGGTGGCTTTGGCGAGCGGTTGGCCGCGGCATCCGCGCGAGCGCGCGCCGGAGATCGACCGTAATCCTGTGGAGCCCTTCGCGCGCAATTTTGTCTATGTCTTTGCGCTGGCGCCGGCACTGGCAGCGATTGCGGTTGTATTTGCCAGCGGCAGACTTGGACCGCTGGACCGCGTTGCACCGCTGGTCGTGCTGTCGGGACTGGCCGTAATCGTGGCCGCGGGCGACAAGGTGCTGCTCTACCGTGAGCGGCTGGTATCGTCGGCCTGGTTCGGACTACTTGTCGCTCCGCCGGTACTGGTCGCGCTTTCGATCGCGGTGTTTCCGTGGACACTCGGTATCGACTTAAAAATTGCGCAACCGGCCAATGCCGAGGGCAACTTCTATTCAGACATATATCAACGTCGCACCGGCAAGCCGCTTCCCTATGTGACGGGCGATCCGCGGATCGCTCCGCTGTTGGCGCTTGCTGCCCCGAGCAGGCCGCATGTTTATTTTGCCTGGGCGCCGCAGCGCAGTCCCTGGGCGAGTCCCACCGATGTTCTCACGCAGGGCGGCATTCTGGTTTGGCCGGCCGCTGACAATACGGGAACGCCGCCCGCGACGCTCAAGGCGCAGTTCCCCGATATGGTGCAGGAAGTGCCACGTTCATTTCCGCGTGCGATCCAGGGGCGACTGCCGCTGATCAAATTAGGCTGGTCCATGTTACGGCCACTGGGTGCACCTTAGGCGAGCTGGCATGCGCTAGTGGTAGCTTTCGCCCTCGCGCACCTTGCCGCGGAACAGCCAGTAGATGAATCCCACATAGCCGAGCACGATCGGCAGCAGAAACAGCGTGCCGAGCAACATGAAAATCTGGCTTGCCGGTGCTGCCGCGGTATCCCACACCGTGAGTGACGGCGGAACGAGATAGGGAAAATTCGAAATCGCCAACCCGAGAAACCCGAGAAGGAATAACGCAATCGTCGCCAGAAACGGCGGCACGTCGCGGCCAGCTGCAATCCAACGCCAGGTGAGATAAGCGGTAAGGGCGGTCACCATCGGCACCGGCCACAAGAAATAAAAATTCGGCAGCGAAAACCAGCGCGCCGCGATGCGCGGCTCTGCGATGGGCGTCCATATACTCACTGCGACCATGAAGACGAGAACAGTCAGCAGCAGCACTTTGGCCTGGCCACGGGCGCGCTCGGCAATAGCTCCTTCGGTTTTCATGACAAGCCAGGTTGCGCCGAGCAAGCCGTAACCGGCAATCAGCGACAGGCCGCAAAGAACGGCGAACGGCGTCGCCCAGTCGAACGAACCGCCACTAAATGCGCCGTCGCGCACCGGGATGCCCTCAATAAGCCCGCCGAGAATGACTCCCTGCGAGAATGCAGCAAGCGTCGAACCGGTCGCGAAAGCCACGCTCAGCCACGTTTTGCTGTGCGAAACCGTGCGGAATTCGAATGCCACGCCACGAAACACCAGCGACAGCAGCATAACGATCACCGGCAGATAGAGCGCCGGCATAATGACCGCGTAGGCTCTGGGAAAAGCCACCAGCAACCCGCCGCCGCCGAGCACAAGCCAGGTTTCGTTGCCGTCCCAGAACGGCGCGATCGACCGCATCATCTGGTCGCGCTCGATTTCATTGCGGGCAAACGGGAACAGAATCCCGATGCCGAGATCGAAGCCATCAAGGATCACGTACATGACGACCGCTGTGCCGATCAGCGCCGCCCAGATCACCGGGAGATACCATTCCATTGGCTTAACTCCTCGCGATCGATTTCTCGAATCTCTCAGGTCCGCCGCACCGCAGCGCGGCCCGCATCACGCGCTGCCGAAATCGGATTCGCCGAAAACTGCCCGGTCTCCTGGGCCAAAGCACCGGTCGGCCCCTGGGCGATGAGCCGGTTGATGTAGTAGATGCCGAATGAGAACACGACGCCGTAGGCGATGACGAAAAGCGCGAGTGTGCCGGCGATAGTTGCGGCTGGCACAGGCGAAGTTGCATCGGCCGTTCGCAAAATGCCGGCAACGATCCAGGGCTGGCGTCCGGTCTCCGTCACTATCCAACCGGCGATCACCGCCACAAATCCGATCCACCAGCAATGCGCCATCACGCGCAAATACCAGCGCGCTTCAAACAACGTTCCGCGCCACCATAAAAATGCGCCGAACAATGCTGCGGCAATCATGAAGAAGCCGATCGCGATCATGATGCGAAAACCGAAAAACACCATTTTCACCGGCGGCCGATCGGACGGTGGCACGCTGTTCAATCCGGGAAACAGGCCATTCATATGATGCGTAAGAATGAGCGACGAACCATGCGGAATTGAAAGCGCGTAGCGGTTGACGCCTGCCGTTTCGTCGGGCCAGGCGAAGATGTGGAAGTCGCCCGGCTTGCTGCCATCCCAATGCGCTTCCATCGCCGCAACCTTGATTGGCTGATGTTGAAGCGTATTGAGGCCGTGCTGATCGCCGAGCAAAAGCTGCAAGGGCGCAAGAATCGCGGTCAGGCCGATCGCCATGCGCAGCATGGTTCGGCCTTCTTCAATGTGTTGCCCGGCGACCAGATAGCGCGCGCCAACAGCCAGCACCACAAAGCCCGTCGTCAGGTAAGCCGCGTTGAGCATATGGGCGAAACGATACGGGAAGCTGGGGTTGAAAATGATGGCGAGCCAATCGGCCGGATAGGCAATGCCCCCATGAAGCTCGTGTCCCGTTGGCGTCTGCATCCAGCTATTCGCTGACAGAATCCAGAACGCCGATGTAGCCGTGCCGGCGGCCACGATGGCCGCCGACAGCACATAGAGCCAGGGCGGCACGCGATTGAAGCCGAACAGCAGAACGCCGAGAAAAGTTGCTTCGAGAAAAAATGCGCTGAGAACTTCGTAGCCGATCAGCGGACCGACCACATTGCCGACCATCACGGAGAAGCGGCTCCAATTGGTGCCGAACTGGTACGACAGCACAATGCCCGACACCACACCCATCGCGAAAGAGACCGCGAAAATCTTCGTCCAGAACCGCATGAGCTGCTGGTAGCGGTCGTTCCCGCTGCGCAACCAGACGACACCCAGCGTGGCAATGTAAGCCGAGAGTCCGATCGTGAAGCTCGGAAAAATAATGTGAAAAATAATTGTGAAGGCAAATTGCAAGCGCGCGAGCAAAACAGGATCTAAATCCATGACCAGCTCCGAGCGACGCCCCGGTCGCGATTATATTCGCGATCTATAAATGAAGGCGAGGGCCTTGCGTTCCATCGCTGCGGTATATCGAAGCGGCAACGAGGCAGTGCGCTATCCACACCCTCCGGAATCGCGTCTGACGCACGTAGTGGAGCCGCGTTAGGCTGGATAATCGGGGAGTCGGTGGGGGATGACATGGTCAAACGGGCCAAACGCGTGTCGGCAACGAGGCAGACCGAACCGCAGATAAACGCCGTCCTGGAGCGATATTTCGGACTATCCCAGCACGGGACCGACATTCGCACCGAATTCGTGGCCGCTGTGACCACGTTTCTGACGATGGTCTACATCGTCTTCGTCAACCCGATCATTCTCGGCAAAGCCGGTATGGACCCGGGCGCGGTCTTCGTCGCCACCTGTGTGGCTGCGGCTGTGAGCACCCTGGTGATGGGGCTCTACGCCAACTACCCGATCGCGCTCGCACCCGGGATGGGCATCAACGCGTTTTTCGCCTTTACGGTCGTGCTCACCTACAAATACACGTGGCAACAGGCGCTGGCCGCCGTGTTTTGCTCCGGCGTGCTGTTCTTTCTGATTTCAGTCTTCCGGATAAGACAGTTCGTCATCGACTCGATCCCGCAAAACCTGAAGCTCGCTGTTTCGGCAGGCGTCGGTCTGTTCCTCGGGATCATCGCGCTGGAAGAAGCCAAGGTGGTGGTCGCTCATCCGGCGACGCTGGTTACGCTCGGCGATATGACCAATCCTTCGGCGATCCTGATGCTGCTCGGCTTTGTGCTGATTGCCGGACTGAACTATCGGCGCATGATGGGCGCAACGTTGATCGGTATCCTCGTTGCGACGGCAATTGGTCTGCCGTTCGGTCTGGCGCAGTTCACCGGCATTATCTCAATCCCGCCGTCGATTGCGCCGACATTCCTGCAGCTTGATTTCTCGCGTGCCGGCGAACTGACATTCCTGATTGTGGTGTTCTCTATTTTGTTCGTCGATGTGTTCGACAACGCCGGCACCTTGATCGGCGTTACGCATCGCACCGGACTGATGAAGAACGGCAAACTCGCGCGCATGAAAGAAGCGCTGATTTCCGACAGCTTTGCCGCGATGTTCGGCGCGCTGATCGGTACGTCAACGACAACGAGTTACATCGAGAGTGCTGCGGGGGTCTCCGCCGGCGGCCGCACCGGCCTGACCGCGGTCTTCGTCGGCGTATTCTTTTTGCTGGCGCTATTCTTCGCGCCGCTCGCCGGCATGGTCCCCGCCTATGCGTCGTCCGCCGCGCTGCTCTATGTGGCTTGCGTGATGACGCGCGGTCTTGCCGAGATCGACTGGGAGGACATCACCGAATACGCACCGGCGGTCGTAACAGCAATCACGATGCCGCTGACCTATTCAATCGCAACCGGGATCGGCCTCGGCTTTATTACGTATGTGCTTGCCAAGCTGGTTGCCGGCAAACCGCAGGAAGCCAGGCCAGCCGTGATCGTGCTCGCGGTATTATTTGCGGTGAAATTCGTTCTAACCGGCTAGCCGAGCGCCTTTTTGATTGCCAGGAAATCGCGCCAGGCGAAACGCTTCTGGAGCGGACTGCGCAACAAAAAAGCCGGGTGAAAGGTCGGCATCGCGCGGATCTCGCGTTTGCCGGTATCGAAGCTAAACCAGCGCCCGCGAGTCTTGGTGATGCCTTCCTTGATGCCAAGCAGTGTCTGCGCCGATGGTCCGCCGAGACAGACGAGAATGTCAGGATCGGCAAGTTCGATCTGGCGCAATATGAACGGCAGGCAGATTTGCGATTCCTGCGGCGTCGGCGTGCGATTCCCGGGCGGGCGCCACGGAACGATGTTGGCAATGTAGACCGAGGTGCGGTCGAGACCGATGGCCGCAAGCATGCGGTCGAGCAATTTGCCGGAGCGGCCAACGAACGGCAGGCCCTCGATGTCTTCGTCACGACCCGGCGCTTCACCCACCAGCATCACCCTTGCTTTCGGATTGCCGTCGGCGAAAACAAGCTGGCTGGCGGTGGCCTTCAGCGCGCAGCCGTCAAATTTATCAAGAATGCCGCGGAGCTCTTCGAGTGTTGCTGCGTTTTTTGCCGCCGCGCGGGCTGCCAATGCAGCTTCATCGGGGGCAGGCGGGGCGGGACCGGCCGGCGCAGCCCTGGCCTCGAATGTCGGTGGCGCGACGGAGCGTGTCGCGCGAGCGGGAGCCGGTTCCGCGATCGCGAAGTGATCGACCGGCTCTTCGCCCACGAGTGCGTCCACGCCGGCCTCGGCATAGAAGGCGAGCAGTTCGCGTGCTGGTGAGCCTTGGCTGGATGTCATTTATGCACATTAGCATGGGGACGGCGCGATTGCCGCCTCGAGTTTAAAAGTGGACAATTGCCTGGGGAGAGATTCATGGCCGAGCTACCCGCCCGCGAGGCAATGGAATTCGACGTTGTGGTCGTTGGCGCCGGGCCATCCGGCCTGGCCAGCGCCATTCGTCTCAAGCAGATCAATCCGGATATTTCCGTGGTCGTGGTGGAGAAAGGCTCCGAGGTCGGCGCCCACATCATCTCGGGCGCGGTTATCGATCCGGTTGGTATTGATCGGCTGCTGCCCGGCTGGCGATCCGAAGATACGCCGATCAAGACGACGGTCGCAGATGATCGCTTTTATTATCTGTTCTCCAAGGGCGCCCTGCGGCTTCCCAATTTCATGATGCCGCCGCTGATGAGCAACCACGGCAACTTCATCGTCTCGCTTGGCAGCATGTGCCGCTGGCTGGCGACCAAAGCCGAAGCGCTCGGTGTTGAAATCTACCCGGGCTTTGCCGCGGCGGAAGTTCTGTACGATTCAAATGGCGCGGTTGCGGGTGTCGCGACCGGCGACATGGGCGTCGGCAAGAATGGCGAGCCGAAGGACGGCTTCACGCGCGGCATGGAGCTGCACGCCAAATATACGCTGTTCGCGGAAGGTGCCCGTGGCAATCTTGGCAAGCAGTTGATTGCCAAGTTCGGCTTATCAAATGAGCGCGAGCCGCAGAAATTCGGACTTGGTCTGAAGGAGCTCTGGCAGGTCGCGCCGGAGAAACATCGCAAAGGCCTTGTGCAGCACACGTTCGGCTGGCCGCTCGACAATTCCACGGGCGGCGGTTCTTTCGTCTACCATTTCGACGACAACCTGGTGTCGGTCGGCTTTGTGCTGCACCTCAATTATTCCAATCCCTATCTCTCGCCGTTTGAGGAATTCCAGCGCGCTAAAACTCATCCGCTGCTGCGCGACATGTTCGCCGGCGGCAAGAGGCTCGCCTACGGTGCGCGGGCTTTGACCGAAGGCGGCTACCAGTCGGTGCCGAAGCTGAGTTTTCCAGGGGGCGTGCTGATCGGCTGCGATGCCGGCTTCATGAATGTCCCGCGTATCAAGGGCAGTCACAACGCCATCTTGTCGGGAATGATGGCGGCGGAGGCTGCGGCCGCGGCGCTTTCGGCCGGCCGCAGCCATGACGAACTTGCCGACTACGATGCGGAATGGCGCGGCTCCGCGATCGGCAAGGACCTGTGGAAAGTGCGCAACGCCAAGCCGCTGTGGTCGAAACTCGGCACGCTCGCCGGCATCACGCTCGGCGGGCTCGACATGTGGACGAACACATTCGGATTTTCGCTATTCGGTACGCTCACGCATGGCAAGCCGGACTACGCCACGCTCAAGCCGGCGTCCGAATGCACGCCGATTGCCTATCCGAAGCCGGACGGCAAGCTGACGTTTGACCGGCTTTCATCGGTGTTCTTGTCGAACACCAATCATGAAGAAGATCAACCTCCCCATCTGCGCGTCGCTGATCTTGGTCTGCAGAAAAAGTCCGAGCACGACGTCTTTGCCGGACCCTCGGCGCGTTATTGCCCGGCTGGGGTTTATGAGTGGGTGGAGGAGGCAGGCGCGCCGAAATTCGTGATCAACGCCCAGAACTGCGTCCACTGCAAAACTTGCGATATCAAGGACCCCAACCAGAACATCACCTGGGTTCCGCCGGAAGGCGGCGGCGGGCCGAATTACCCGAACATGTGATGGGTTCGACCCTACTGGGCGTAAGAGGCGATCCCGTTGCCGAACGACCAGTTTTCCTTTGGCACTTCGACCAGGTTGATCATGACGTCCTCGGGCCGGATGCCGGGATCTGCGTTGAGCAATTCTGTCATCCGCCGGTAAAGCGCGCGCTTCATCTCGACCGTTCTTCCGACATTCATCGATATCTGGACGAAGACCACGTCGTCGGTGCGCTTGATGTCGAGATAGGTCGGATCATAGACGATATCGCCGCGCGCATGTTCCGTGATGACCTGGAAGCGGTCGAGCGGCGGGCAATTGATGCTCTCCACCATGGCGCGGTGCACTGCGTTTCCGATCGCAGCGCGATAGGCTGCGGGCTTTCCTTGCATCAATGAAATTCTGACCAGTGGCATGACACGCTCCTTCAGGATGCCTTCGCCAATTGCCGACGCGCGTCTTGTGTTTCGCCGGCGTAGCCCCAGGCTTGCGCCGGAATTTCATGCACGACGACGTAAGTGGCTTCCGGCAGGATGCCGAGTGTGGATGTAAGCAACGCGTGCCCCTCGGCAATAAATCGTTGCATCTCGTGAGATGAATTGGTGCCTTGTGTCACTTTGACTTCGGCATAGGCGGCACGTCCGAAGGCAGGGGGCACACCGCCGGTCGTCCAGTGATCGGGCGCGATGTATTCGATCGCGACTGCGGTGAGGCCGTGCACCTTGTGCATCGGACCCGCCATTAAATCAGTGAAACCGGATTGCAACGTGCGCCTTTGCGCCGGCGTCAGTTGTGGCCCGGCGATCTTGAGCGAGACGAAGGGCATGGCGGTCTCCCGGTTTGACCGGGCAACGCGATCCCTTGGGGGCGTTGCCGATCGGAGGCGATGCCACGACTTAGGATCATGCAATACATTTGTAAAATTAATTATTGAAATCTGATACATATGTAATATAAATACATCATGCGGCATCTTGATTTAGCCCTCCTGCAGACCTTCGTGGCAATCGCCGACAACGGCAGCTTCACCCAGGCCGCCAAGCAGGTGCATCGGACGCAATCGGCCGTCAGCCTGCAGATGCAACGTCTGGAAGCTGCCGCCGGCGCGCCGTTGTTCAAAAAGAATGGGCGACAGATGGAGACGACGGACGCGGGCGATCTGCTGCTCAATCACGCCCGCGCGCTGCTCGCGATGAACGATGAGGCGCTGCAGGCGCTCCGTGGCGTGACGATCGAAGGCGTCGTACGTCTCGGTGCGCCGACCGACGTTGCCGAAGACTATCTGCCTGAAATACTCAAGACCTTCTGCGCCGCCCATGCGCGCGTAAAGCTTGAAGTTGTGGTTGAACGCAGCCACGAACTGGTCAGGGCGTATCGCGCCGGCAAACTCGATCTTGCGATTGCGCTCGGCGAATCGCCCGTAGGCGAAGTGCTGGGAAAGCAAAGAGTGATGTGGATCGCTGGACGTGAATTCAAACTCCACCCGCAACAGCCGGTCCCGCTCGTCCTACTCGATGCGCCTTGCATATTCCGGAGCCTTGCGATCGAAGCTCTCGACGCTCAGGGGATTCCGTGGCGTATCGCCTACAGCACGTCGAGCCTGTCCGGCCTGCGGGCGGCCGTCAAAGCCGGGCTGGGTATTACGCCACGAGCTGCAACGATCCGGGACGGTGAATTGCTTTATATGCCGCATAGCCGGAAATTACCGGCGCTGGGCCGCCTCAGCCTGTCGCTTTACGGTGCCAAAGCGCCTGGTGCGCCTGCGATCGCCAAGCTCGCTGATCTCGTGAGGGAGCGCCTTAACAGCGCGCTCAGGGCATCGCACTGACTTTGCCGATCGGTCCGATGGCCGGGTTCCGGAGGTATTCGGGCTAATTGGCCAAACATGTGATGTGCACGGGGGTCGCCGCGTCACGATACCGCCACATCGGCGTTTTCAAGCTTATTTCTCTTCGCGCCGCCGCGGGACGTTCTTGCGGGAGCGGCGCAAAAAGGCCATTCTCGGCGCAATATTGGTGTCCGCGCGCGATCCGCGGCCAGCCTTTTCAATTGGAGCACCGCCCGTGACGTTTTCGAGCCTCGGCCGCTGCATTGCCGGCAGCGCGCTTGCCGCCTTTGTCGCGGCAGCACCGGTCAAAATTGCCGCGCAGCCACTGAGCACTCTGGAATTGGCCAATACGACGGCGTCGGGGAGTTACCTCGCGGCCCGGCACGCCGGACAGCAGCGCGATGCCGGGGCGGCGGCCACCTATTACCGGTCGGCCCTCAAGCGCGATCCCAACAACGGCGAGTTACTCGACCGCGCATTCCTGTCCTTCCTTGTGGATGGCGACGTTGATGAGGCGGTGAAATTTGCCGAACGCGTAATTCAGGCCGACAAGAACGACCGCGTCGCGCGGCTGGTTCTCGGCGTCAGCAATCTCAAGCGCAAGCAATATCCCGCCGCGCGCCGCGAACTGGCGCAATCGGTTCGCGGACCGATCACCGATCTCACTGCGACCTTGCTGACGGCGTGGAGCGCTTACGGCGCCAACGACACCAAAGCCGCTATTACGTCGATCGATCATCTCACCGGGCCGGATTGGTACGCAATTTTCAAGGAACTGCATGCCGGCATGATTTACGACATTGCCGGCAACGAGAAGGAAGCCGGCAAGCGACTCGAACATGCCTACAAGCTCGACTCCACGGCGCTGCGGGTCGTCGAAGCCTACGGCAGCTGGGTTTCGCGCAATCGTTCTCCGAAGGAAGCGCTGGCGATCTTCGAGACTTTTGACAAGGCGCTGCCGCGTCACCCCCTCGTGGTCGAAGCAATGGGCAAGCTCAAGGCCGGCGAGAAGCTGCCGCCGCTGGTCCCGAATGCGCAGGCGGGTGGTGCCGAGGCGCTGTACGGGCTTGGCGCCTCACTCGGCCGCCGCGGCGGCGAGGATCTGGGGTTGGTCTATCTTCAGCTTTCGCTGTTTCTCGCGCCAGCGCACCCGCTCGCACTTCTCTCTCTTGCCGATCTCTATGAATCCCTGAAGAAGCCGGAGCTTGCGATCAAGATCTATGAGCGCGTGCCGGCGAACTCGCCGCTGCATCGCAACGCTTCCATCCAGTTGGCTGCCAATCTCGACAGCCTCGATCGGGCCGACGAAGCGCAGAAGCATCTTGAGGCATTGATCAAGCAGCATCCGGACGATCTCGAGGCCGTCATGGCGCTCGGGAATGTCCTGCGCGGTCACAAAAAGTTCGCCGAATGCGCCAGTGTGTATTCCAAGGCCGTTACCGCGATCGGAACGCCCGAGAAATCAAACTGGGTGACCTATTACTTCCGCGGCATCTGCTACGAACGCTCGAAGCAATGGCCGAAAGCGGAAGCCGATCTCAAGAAGGCGCTCGAGCTCTATCCCGATCAGCCGCACGTGCTGAACTATCTCGGTTATTCATGGATCGACCAGGGCATCAACCTGGACGAAGGCATGGACATGATCAAGAAAGCCGTGCAGCAGCGTCCGGACGACGGCTACATTGTCGACTCTTTGGGCTGGGCCTATTTCCGGCTGGGCAACTACGACGAAGCCACCAAGCAGCTGGAACGGGCGATCGAATTGAAGCCGGAAGACCCAACCATCAATGACCATCTCGGCGATGCCTATTGGCGAGTCGGCCGCGTGCTCGAGGCCAGATTCCAGTGGGCGCATGCACGCGATCTCAAGCCAGATCCGGAAGAACTCCCCAAGATCGAGGAAAAGATCAAAGCGGGTCTGCCTGACGAGACGTCATCCCAGGCCAAGGCCGGCAAGAAGAGCGGCGACGGCGGCTAGCAGTGCGATGCGCAAGCGACGGGTTATAGCGTGAGCGCGACGCTGCTCGAAAAGGCTGCCGCCAAGATCAATCTCA